>SESF01002607.1_pt1 | contig 224568 bp, 249 predicted proteins | sample 3171521 | NCBI WGS metagenome assembly SESF01 (sample SAMN10866945, study PRJNA518727) | freshwater metagenome | biome: subpolar coniferous forest; feature: holomictic lake; material: water; isolation source: holomictic Lake 227, 6 m and 8 m depth | place: Canada: near Kenora, Ontario | collected...
CGTGGCCGAGTGGAGGAGGAGGTGGTTCCTGTAGTTGGAAGCAAGTTAGAACAGATTTAACACAAAGTTCATATCTATCAAATGGAGGAACTGGCTCATGTCGCTGGACGACATCTGATGGGAATACGTGGTACGGATTAATGCAGGATTATCATTTCTATCCTAATATGAATTGTGATATACCCTGGACTGGTCTAGTAAGCCCTAAGGATAATTTTGATTATTATACTTGTTCCAGTTCCAGCGGATCCTCTCTATCTAGTGTTGGGTCTTGCCCAGCCAACCAATATCTTCAAGGTTTTGATTCAAGTGGGAATAAGATTTGTAAGTTTGTATATCAGATAGCTGGTGCTACAGAGAATAGTGGGCGTGGTGCTTACGCTGTCCCAGCTGGCCAACCCCTTGCTACATGTCCTGCTGGATTTTATGTTCATCAAGTTCTGGGTTATCCAGATTTGGATGGATCTTTATTTTTGTGTTTGAATTATTAAATTTTTTTAATTAATAATTATAAAAACATCCACACGAAAGTGCGGGTGTTTTTATTTTTTCTGATATAATTATTGATAACTTATTCTATGTACATCGAAGAATCACAATTAAGAGAATTTATTACCGACGCAGGGCTCGTGTCGCAGGCGGATTTTGATGCGGCGGAAGAAATTGCTCAGAAAAAAAATGAAAGTGTTGGAAATACTCTTGTGTCAGAAGGGAAGATTACAGAAGACGACCTCCGTCGTATGCAAGCTTACCTTCTGGGTATTCCTTTTGTTGATTTAAAAGAGCAAAAAATTCCGTTTGATGTTATTTCACTAATTCCTGAACCGATTGCTCGTACACATAATGTGGTTGCTTTCAAAAAAGATAAAGACTTTCTTGAAGTGGCAATGCTAGATACAGATGATATTTCCTCTGTTGATTTTATACAAAAGAAAACTGGTCTAAAAATCTTAACTCGTCTTACAAATACAGAGTCAATAAAAGCTGTCTTGCTTCAATATCAAAAAAGTTTGAAAGCAGATTTTGGAGATATCATTCAAAAAGAATCATCAGCTCTTTCATTGGGAGGGAATGAATCTGAAAATGATTTGAAAAAAATTGCAGAAGGTTTGCCTGTGGTCCGTATTGTGGACACACTTTTGAAACATGCAATTCTTCAGGGAGCATCGGATATTCATATTGAACCTGCAGAAAATGAGGTGGTGGTGAGATATAGAATAGATGGCATGTTACATGATGCGATGGTTTTACCTAAACAAGCTGGTCTTTCAATCACTGCACGTATTAAAGTTTTGTCAGATTTAAAACTTGATGAAAAAAGATTACCACAAGATGGTCGTTTTAAGATTGAGCTAGATAATGAAAAAGTTTCTTTCCGTGTATCTGTTTTGCCGATTTACTATGGTGAAAAAACAGTTATGCGCGTGCTCCGGGAAAATGCTACAGGTTTTTCGCTTGAAGGACTTGGCTTTCATGGTGTAGGACTCGAACGTTTGCATGAAGCAACAAGACTTTCAACGGGACTCATTCTTACTACAGGACCAACAGGTTCTGGTAAGACGACAACTCTATATACAATGCTTGATCTTCTGAATACTCCAGACGTAAATATTTCAACGATAGAGGATCCTATTGAATATCAGATGAAGCGGGTAAACCAGACGCAGGTAAAATCAGATATTGGACTTACTTTTTCAAATGGTTTACGTTCTCTCGTGCGACAAGATCCAGATGTAATTATGGTTGGTGAGATTCGCGATAATGAAACCGCTGCTCTTGCAATAAATGCATCTCTTACAGGACATCTTGTTCTTTCGACTCTCCATACAAATTCGGCGGCAGGTGCAATCCCTAGACTTATTGATATGAAAGTTGAATCTTTTCTACTTGTATCAACACTTTCTGTAATTATTGGGCAAAGACTAGTGAGAAAACTTACGAAAAATAGAGAAAGGTATTTCATGACAAAATCCGGAATAGAAGCTTTGCGAAAAACAGTTGACCTAGACAGTGTTCTTGAACATTTGAAGCGAGAAAAAATTGTAGATGAAAAAGCTGTGTGGGAGAAAATTCCTTTTTATAAACCGCGAAAATCAGAAGAATCAGAAGACGGATACAAAGGACGCGTCGGTTTGTATGAAGTACTTAAGGTTAGTTCAACAATCAAAGATATGATTATTAAAGGAGAAACCGTAGACAAACTTGAGGCTCAGGCGAAAAAAGAGGGGATGCTCACAATGCTTGAAGATGGTATTTTCCAAGCAGTGCTAGGGGAGACAACTATTGAAGAAGTGTTGAGGGTCATATCTGTGGAATAATGCTCTCAGCATTCTCGAAGAAAACAAGACTTCACTCTGGTTAATAAAGAATAAAAATCTAGAGATATTTTTTTGTTAAATGATGATTGTGGTACAATTATCGGTAATGAAATTCTCGTATCAATCTATTACTCAAGATTCTGAACATAAAAAAGGTTTGCGTGATGCTGATGATAAATTTGCTCTTGCACGAATGTTAAAAGCTGAAGGTGAAATGCTTATAATGGCTAAAGAAGTAAAAAACTCTTCTATTTCTTTAAAGATCCCCTTTTTAACTGGTGTAAAAATACATGAGAAAATCATTTTCACCAGAAACTTAGCCTCTATGTTAGAGGCTGGGTTACCAGTATCAAGAGCTCTTTCTGTTATTGAACGACAGTTAAAAAACAAAACTCTAAAAGATATTGTTATTGCTCTGAATGAAAATATTAGAATAGGAAAAACTTTGTCAGAAGGAATGAAATTATATCCAGATGTTTTTCCACCTCTATGTGTTTCAATGGTTGCCTCTGGCGAAGAGACTGGTCAACTTTCTGAAGCGCTTTCCACAGTATCTTCGCAGATGGAAAAGACCTACCTGCTCAAGAAAAAAATCCAAGGTGCTCTTTTGTATCCATGCATCATTCTTGTTGCGATGCTAGTCATAGGTATTTTCATGCTCATATTCATTGTTCCTACTCTTACGAATACTTTTAAAAACCTTGGAACAGACCTTCCTGCAAGTACGCAGTTTATTATTTCGGCAAGTGATTTGTTTCAGGCTCACATGGTTTTGATTCTTCTTTCATTTTTAGTATTTGTTTTTTTGGTGTTTATTTTTTCTAAGACATCTGCGGGTAAACGCTTTACGGATTTTGTTCTTTTGCATGTTCCAGTTATTTCTCCATTGGTTAAAGAGACAAATTCAGCGCGTACAACCCGAACACTTTCATCTTTATTATCTGCTGGTGTATCGGTTGTTGAAGCTATAAATATCACAAAAGATGTTATCCAAAACTCTTACTACAAAGAAGTTCTTGAGCAAGCAAAACATAATATAGAAACTGGCTCTCCGATTGCAGAGGTGTTTGCGAAAGCTGAGCATTTATATCCTGTGTTTGTAGGGGAGATGATAGCTGTAGGTGAAGAAACAGGGGAGTTGGGCGATACTTTGTTAAAAGTTGCTGTCTTTTACGAGACTGAAGTAGAACAAAAAACAAAAGATATGTCTACTATTGTGGAGCCTATTTTAATGCTTATCGTGGGAGTGGCTGTTGGTTTCTTTGCCATCTCAATGATCTCTCCAATTTATTCAGTTGTAGATAAAATTTAAAAATATGTCCGTGAATAATTTGCCTATATCAAAAAAACACGGATTTAGTCTTGTTGAGATTTTGGTAGCTGCGTCAATAATGCTAATAGTGGCAGGTGCTATAACTAGTGCTTTTTCAAAATACATTTTAATTGCCAGAAGGAATACAAATTCTGTTAAAGCTATTTACTTACTTGATGAAGGTGTGGAGATTGTAAAGATTATGAGAGATATGAGTTGGAAACAAAATATAGAACCCATACAGAATGACAGCCCTTTCAGGGTTGATAGAAAAACCTACTCCACTACAGATTCAGCAGAACTTATTGGTGGAATTTTTGACCGCACTTTTGTTTTTAGTGAAATATGTAGGAATGGAAATGGTGATATATCAGAATGCCCTTCTGAAACTGTAGCGACAGATACAAGAAAAATTACGGTGAATGTAACTTGGAATGATGGAAACGGAACAAATACGAAGACTCTATCAACAAACATAAGCAACCTTTTTAGAAACTAATATGGATTTTCATAAACATAAATTATCGCGAGGTTTTACTTTTGTAGAGACATTGGTCTATATTGCCGTTTTTACTCTTATATCAGGAGCTCTTATTGAGCTTATGTTTTTCACACAATCAACATTTAATAAAATAAATTCTTCAGAAGGAATAGAATCCTCTGCTAATATTTTTCTGGAAAGTCTTTCTAGAGACGTGCACGATTCGGCTTCTTCGACTATCGAGAATTCACAGCTTACTCTTTATGAAAAAGATGGGTCAGGAAATATTTACACTGTTGAATATTCAACAACTACAGACAACATGCTTGTGATGAGCCAAAATGGTTACACTAAAACCATGACTGACCCAGAAACTTTGGTTTCCAATTTGAGTTTTACAGATATTTTAACACCACACTCAAAAGCTCTCGGGGTAGAGGTTTCATTCAAAAACATTAAATCTGACGAAGCTGCTAATAATACTTTTTGGGCAACATATATTCTAAAAGGGAGCTATAAATAGTCATGAAAAGAAAACATTTAAAAAAAGGTAGTGTAATCATTCTTCTTGTAATAGTATTTGCGGTGTCTTCGGTTGCGCTAAGTCTCAGCATATCTCCTTTGATTATCGGAAGGATGCAGAATATTCGTGAGATTTTTGCTTCACATCAGGCGTATTATTCTGCTGAGGCTATAAACGAAGAAAAAATATATAAAGCTGGTTACAATATTTCACCTTAAATATACAATCTTGAGCAAGAGAGATTTTATTCTGATTTTTGATACAATATCTCTGTTATGTTAAAAAACAAAAAACTCGTTATAGGCAATTGGAAAATGGCACCGCTTTCGCTTGTTGAGGCAAAGAAACTGGTATCTCTTACCACAAAGGCTGCAACAAAACTCAAACACACAACCGCTGTAATAGCCCCTTCTTTTGTACATATTTCCCCTTTTTCACAGAAAAAATCCAAGGTTTTGTGGGGTGCTCAGAATGTGTGTGTGAAAAGTGAAGGAGCTATCACTGGAGAGGTTAGCGTGAAAATGCTTAAAGATATTGGTGTTCAATTTGTAATCATTGGGCATTCCAATAGGCGTGCAATGGGAGAAACTAATGAATTGATTGCAAAAAAAGTTGCCACAACCCTGGCTGAAGGTTTACGACCTGTGCTTTGTATTGGTGAAACAGTTCGTGACAACGATGGTGCATATCTTGAAGAACTTAAAAAACAATTGTTGGAATGTATAGCGGAAGTAAAACGTGGGGATATGCTAGACCTTGTGATTGCATATGAACCTGTTTCTGCTATTGATGCAACCAAACCTCTAGATTCTCACGATATTCATACTAGTGTACTTTATATTCGAAAAATCTTTGCTGAACATTTCAGTAAAGATTTGGCGCATGCGGCCATGGTTCTTTATGGTGGTACCGTGAATGCTGACAATGCCTTAGAGATTATTAAAAATGGAGGAGTGGATGGTTTGTTGGTTGGACGTGCAAGTCTAACTGGTGAATTTGCAGATCTTTTGAAAGAGGTAGACAAGGCATAGAAGTACCAATAATTAGAATAAAAAATGAAAACACTAAAAGATTTAGGGAATGTTGTTGGGAAAGTAGCTGTTGTACGTGTGGATTTTAATGTTCCTGTGGAGAATGGGGTAGTTACAGATGATTTCCGAATTAAAGCAGCTTTACCAACCATCCAACAACTACAAAAACTTGGTGCAAAAATATGTTTGATTGCTCACTGTGAAGCAAATAAAGAGGGTGGAGAGTGTTCACTCAAGCCTGCTGCTGAAGTTTTACAGAAGTTTATCAAATCTGTATTCGCCAAAAATCTTGAAGAGGCCAAAGCTCTTATTGAAACAAATGATGTTGTGCTTTTGGAAAATCTTCGTACAGATCCTGGAGAAAAAGCGAATGATGAAAACTTTTCTAAGAAACTTGCTTCGCTTGGAGATTTTTATATAAACGATGCATTTTCTGTGTGTCACAGAGAGCATGCGTCTATTGTGGGTATTCCTAAATTTTTACCATCTTACGCAGGTATTCAGCTTGAAAAAGAAATTACGGAACTTTCGAAAGCTTTTAATCCAGCTCACCCTTTTGTATTTATTTTGGGTGGTGCAAAGTTTGAGACAAAACTTCCTCTTATAAAGAAATTTATTGAAAAAGCAGATATTGTTTGTGTGGGTGGAGCTCTTGTAAATGATGTGCTTAAAGCTCAAGGGAAAAATGTGGGTTTGTCACGAGTTTCAAAAGAAGTTATTGACCTAAGTGGTGTAATTTCAAGTTCAAAGCTTTTGATCGTGTCTGATGTTGTGGTTACAAATCCAAGTGGTACAAGTACAAAAAAAATAGATGATATTCTAGATAACGATGCTGTTATGGATGTTGGACAAGAGACCATAAAATTATGGGAAGAAAAAATTCGTGATGCCGCATTTGTGTTATGGAATGGTCCGATGGGAAATTTTGAAATGGGATATGATAAAGGTACACTCTCATTGGCTCAAGCCATTGCAAGTTCTCAAGCAGAATCTATTGTGGGAGGGGGGGATACACTTGCCGCAATAAAGAAACTTAATTTAGAATCTGATTTTTCATTTATTTCCACAGGAGGTGGTGCAACTCTAGATTTTTTGGCAGACGAGACTTTGGTGGGAATTGAGGCCTTGAAATAATTTATTTTTTAAAATGAGAAAAACTGCTCATCCAAGTTGGGAAGATAAAATCCTTTGGCCGATTATCGCATTGCTGTGGGAGCCTTTTTCACTGAAGCGAGTTCATTGGTGGCATTGGAAAAAATATGATGGCGACTTGGGTGGCTATATTCATTTAGAGGGGGATAGGTCAACCAACCCAAGACATACAAGTTTCTTTAAAAATCTTTTGTTTACAAATTTTACTTGGTCTCGGTGTGCTGTGCTTCGACCGAAAAATTATAATGGTCTATATAGGCGAGGTTTCAGAGCTCAAGAGGGGGATGAGTTGAAAACAGAAATATGTGATGTTTTATTTTCAGGGAAACATGCTGGACTTGTTGTGGGTCCTGCGGATACAGACTTTTTTGCAATCTCGTATCCCGATAACACGCCCCTCGATTTAGAGCTTTTGGATGTGACTTCAAAATATAAATTGCCGAAGGATATTCCATTGACATAAACAAAAACCACCTGATTTTTAATCAGGTGGTTTTTGTTTAATCTAGTGCAAATTTTATTTTGTCTGCTACCTCCTCGGCTTCACCAGGAAGATATGCTTTTGGTGGCCAGTGAACCAGACCGTCATCGTGTTTACGTGGAATTACATGAATATGTGCGTGGGGGATTTCTTGCCCCGCGCTTTCTTCATTGTTCATTCCAATATTTATACCATCTGCATCTAGTCCGTTTTTCACAGCAAGAGCCACTTTTTTTACAGCTATCATCAGTCTGCAAAGTGTTTCATCTGGAAGTCCGTAAATATTTTCAAAATGGTCTTTAGGAATAACAACTGTGTGACCTGGATTATTTGGTCCAATACTTAAAAAAGCTATATTTGATTCATCCTCATAAACTTTATTTGCAGGAATTTCTCCTGCGACTATTTTGCAAAAAATGCAGTTTTCATCATGGTTTGTTGTCATAAATATAGTATACCAGAAAACATGATACAATCATTTTTATGAATGAAATTTCGGAATTGCAGATATTATTGCTCAAAAATCGCGGAATCAGTGAGATAGACTTTGGTGTTTTTCTTAATCCTTCGTATGAAACTGGAGTACACGATCCATATTTGATGAAAGACATGGAAAAGAGTGTAGATAGAATTTTGCAGGCAATTGAGAAACAAGAAAAAATTGGGATATTTAGCGACTATGATGCCGACGGCGTACCTGGAGCTGTGATGATGAAAGATTTTTTTGATCGCATTGGTTACACAAATGTATTTTACTATATCCCTGACAGACACTTGGAAGGTTTTGGTTTGAAAAATGAATCTGTTGCTAGGTGCAAAGAAGAAGGTGTAAAGCTTTTGATATCACTCGATTGCGGAATTACAGATGTTGAAGAAGTAGAACATGCAAAAAGTTTAGGGGTGGATATGATTATCACAGATCATCATTTGCCCGGAGAAAAACTTCCAAAAGCTTATGCAATTTTAGATCCAAAACAAGAAGGCGATACATATCCAGAAAAAATGCTTTGCGGGACTGGAGTTGCTTTTAAACTCATTCAGGCTATTTTGGTAAAAAACCGTTTTGGTTTACCAGAAGGTCAAGAAAAATGGTTTTTAGACATGGTGGGCATTGCAACACTTTCTGACATGGTACCTCTTCTTGGAGAAAACAGAGTGCTTGGGGCGTATGGACTTAGGGTACTTCGCAAAAGTAAACGCCCAGGACTTCTTGCTCTTTTGAAAAAAGCTGGAGTAGAACAAAAAACAATTTCAGAGGAAGATGTTGGGTTTATGATTTCTCCTCGCATTAATGCGGCTTCTCGAATGGGTCACGCACTTGATGCATTTAAAATGCTTTCATCGACAAATGAAAAAGAGGCAGAGAAATATGCTGAGCAGATTCATGATTTGAATAATGAAAGAAAAGGTATTGTGGCAAGAATGGTGAAAGAAATGAAAGCAACACTTGTGAATCGAATCGAAAGAGAAAAAGAGAAAGGTGTGATTGTTCTTGGACATCCAGATTGGAGACCTTCGCTTCTCGGTCTTGCTGCGAACTCACTTGTCGAAGAACATGGTTTGCCTGTATTTTTGTGGGGAAGAGAGGGTGGAGAGGTGATAAAAGGTTCTTGTCGTTCAAACGGAGTTGTTGATATTGTTGAAGTGATGCGAGCTGTAAAAAATGAAGTCTTTATAGATTTTGGTGGACACTCAATGTCTGGTGGTTTTTCTGTTTCTTTAGAAAAAATCCATTTATTGGAAGATGCTCTTGCGAATGCCCACAAAGAAGTTTTGACCATAAGCACTGGTGTAGCAAAAGAACCTTATTTAATAGACACTACACTTAGTTTACGTGAAATAAATGAACGTACATTTAAAGAGATGGACATGTTGTCTCCTTTTGGTATTGCAAATCCAAAGCCTGTATTTCAATTTAAAAATGTGTCAGTTAAAAGTGTTGCTCAATTCGGGAAGGAAAAAAATCACTTAAAGATAATTCTTCAAAAAGAAAACGGAGGAATAATTGAAGCCATTTCTTTTTTTGCTAATGAAAAAAGTTTTCAGAAAGAAATTTTTGAAGGTGGGAAAATTAATCTTATAGCATCCTTGGAAAAGTCATTTTTTAGAGGAAGAGCAGAATTACGTTTAAGAATTGTAGATGTAATTTAGGTGCAGATTTGCTTGTGTATGTATCGTGATATAATCTTTTGATGCATCCAAAATCTATAATATTTACTGACGGTTCCTCTCGTGGAAACCCTGGCCCTGGAGGGTGGGGAACAATAATTTCTTTTGATGGCGTGGTTGTTGAGCTTGGAGGCGGAGAAAAGAAGACAACAAATAACCGCATGGAACTCATGGCAGTCATTAAGGGACTTGAGTATATTCAAAGTAGAAAAAAAGATGTCTCTATATATACTGATTCATCATATGTTTTAAAAGGGGCAACCCAGTGGGTCTCAAGTTGGAAAAGAAATAATTGGATGACACAAGGAAAACAAGGTGTTTTGAATAGAGATTTGTGGGAAGAGCTAGATGAACTGTTACAAAAAGTAAAAATTGATTGGCAGCTTGTGCCTGGTCATGCAGGTGTTCCTGCAAATGAGCGTTGTGATGAAATAGCAACAAGTTTTGCTGATGAAGAAATTACACCTTTATATTCTGGTGATGTTAAAGATTATCCTGTGGATCTCACTACTGCTCCAGGAAATTTTTCATCATCCCCAAAGAAATCAAAAAATACAGGAAAGGCATATTCATATGTAAGTTTGGTGGATGGGAAAATTCAGACACATAAAACGTGGGCTGAATGTGAAATACGGGTGAAAGGAAAATCTGGTACAAAATTTAAAAAAGTTTTTAGTAAAGAAGAAGAAGGGGAATTGTTTAAACAGTGGAGGGGGTTATAAAAATTTAGCCCTGGGTCCGTTCGCAGAACGGACCCAGGGCGGCTTTTACATTTACGTCTTGACCCAACCAAGGACCTTAACCTTGTGGCCCGACGTACGTGGTTTCATCTGACAAAATTCATACACCAGATTTTCCTGCTCTCGAAACCAAGTCTCTTCCGAGTTCGGTTTTTTTAGCTGGGTAAACTCTGGTAAACAGAATTTTTCAAATGTCAGCAAATTTAATTCGATGGATTCTCGAATATATTGCTGGTCTGATTTCAAGGGTATGACGAGACTTTGTGGGGTCTCTTGTGTGAGAATTGCGGCGGCCAAAGAACGGACGCTAAGCAACCCTACGTATATCAATACGCGTGATTTCATCTAAAGAGAAAGATTACTCATAAAATCTTTTATGTCAAATTTTTATAATAAAAGTGTGTAGCTTTATGCTACACACTGAGGTTTACTAACTGATTCCACCAACCCATTTCATATGGGATATCTCGAGTGAAACCATAAAGCTTTAAAAGCTTGCTGTAACTATTCATTTCTTCCACCAACCCTTCTATTGTAATTAGTTGGCCATCTCCGATTCTATTTTTTCTGCGACAATTCCATATGCAAAGTGTAAATTTGTAACGGTCTCTTTTTCTCCAGGATGGAAATACCAACCTAAGAAATTCAGCAAAGAGAGATATTGTGGCCACAAGAAAAAAATAAAGGAAGATAGAAATATAATATATTGCCAGTAATGTTTTCATGTACTTCTTTCGTATATTCTTGCTTTCGTCTACAATAATAAAGATTTGATAATGAAGATTTCATGAATTTTTATCTTTTTTGCTTAAGTTTTTTTATAGGTATATTTTTGAGGTTTATTCTGCAAGATATTTTTGTACCTTTTATTTTTATTGTGTCTTTTGTGTGTGCATGGTTTGGATTTTGGATATTAACTAAACAAAAGATATACAAAATTGTTTTCTTTTGTGCAGTCTTGTTGTCTGTTGGTGTTTTTTGTGCAGATCACTCTCTGCTTAAAACTTCTCAATTTAAGAATCTTGAAAAGACTTATGTGCTGCTTGAGGGTGTAGTAAAGGCAGAGCCAAAAATGAACGATAAAGGAATGCAAATGCAAGTTGAGGTTTTAAAGGTTGGAAGCAGTACTCTTTTTAAAAAAGAAACCATACTTGTGGGTTACGAAGGATATGATTCATTTGTATATGGGGACACAGTAAAAATTGGTGGTGTTTTAGAACTTCCTAAATCTTTTGAAACAGAAGCTGGTAGAACTTTTAATTATCCAGGATACCTCGCCAAGGACGGGATATTTTTTGTTATTAAAAAAGCGAAAATAGAAAGAGTAGGAAGTGTTGGTGGAAATTTTTTAATATCACATCTTTATGGTATTAAAAGAATATTTGTTTCAAAAATTGAAAGCGTGTTGAGTAGTGGAGATACAGCACTCATCTCCGGTATTTTACTTGGATCACAGGATTCAATTTCCAAAAACATCAAAGAAGATTTTCGTAAATCTGGGCTCATGCACATTATGGTTTTATCTGGATACAACATTACTGTTGTGGGTGATGCTGTTTCGCGCTTTGTAAATATTTGGCTTTCCAAATTTGTTTCACTTGGTTTTGGTGGGTTTGCAATTATTTTGTTTGCGCTTCTCTCTGGTGGTGGAGCATCAACTGTTCGTTCTACAATAATGGCTTTGATTGCAATTATTGGGAAAATTTCGGGAAGAGAATATGATACGTTTCGTACTCTCGTGCTTGTGGCGACTATGATGGTGGCGTGGAGTCCATACACACTTCTCTATGATCCATCTTTTCATCTTTCGTTTTTAGCAACGGCAGGTATGATCCTTCTCTCGAAACACATAGAGCTGAAAATGGTGTGGATACGTTTCGCAACGCTTCGTGAAATTGTTGCCACAACACTTGCTGTGCAAATTTTCGTAACGCCGTACTTTTTATGGAGTATGGGGAGTGTTTCAGTTATTTCTCTTGCTTCAAATATTCTCGTGCTTCCAATTGTTCCCGCGACAATGTTCTTCGGTTTTATAACAGGTGTGTCTGGTTTTATTTCAACCTATCTTGCTTTTATACCAGGTTTCATTTCTCATTTTTTACTTCTTTACACCACCGCGATGGCACACTTTTTCGCAAGTCTTCCTTTTGCGGTGTGGGGGTTATAAAAATAAAACCCCACCTAAAAGTTGTGGGGTTTTATTTTTATAAATTTATTATGAATTTTTTATTTTTTCGAACCTCTTCTCTACCACATCTTGATTTGTTGCCAGGAGGTAGCTTTCGACATATTTCTTTTTCTCCGCTGGCGTGTAATCGAGATAATAGGAGTGCTCCCACATGTCTACTCCGTAAATAAAGTCGAGTCCGTTCAGCTGCCCTAAGTGTTGCTCATCTACCCATGCATTCACGAGTGAATCAGTTTTTTTGTCGTAGTACAATATTGCCCAGCCGATACCTCGAGTAAGACAAATATTTTTGAATTCTTCAAACCAGACTTCAGCACTGCCAAAATCTTTTTTCATTTGTTGTGCGAGGGCACTTTCCGGGTTTCCCATGCTCGGCCCACCTTCGAGTTGTTCGAAATAGTATTCATGGTTTCGCATACCATTGAACTCGAAAGAAAAACGTCGGCGCATTTCGTTGATTGCATATATGGTACCAGCCGGCATTGGCATGTCTGGGCCAGTATACTTGTTCATTTCTGCAATCGTAGCTGTGATTATGTTCGCGTGTTTTACATATCCAGCGTAAAGCTTTAAGTGTTCATCAATAGTTTTTTTTGATATTCCTTCAACTTCGGGGATGTTGAATGTTTGTTCTTTGTATTCCATATATAGTTAAAAATTAGCTTATATATTCAGTATATCATAGACTTGCTTTTTGGTTTTCGTGATATATACTCCATCGAGGAGGTTTAAAATGTTCTATCGTAAAATCACTAATCCGTTCAAATTTAAAGCCATGTGCGCGGTTCTTCTGGTGTTAACAACTCTGGTTGTTGTTATTGGTTTGGGAGAATTTTTCAAAATTCATCAGATTTACTTGATTGAAAATACTTGCGTTGATTCTGCTTTCATCACTGCCTGGTTCTGGTTATTTTTTGGTGCAGAAAGAAATCTCTTTGATGTTGAATTTGGCTCTTGTCTGGTCGCGGCGATAACATGCTCATTCATTGATGGTTTTGAAGAATCATTAAGTATTAGCGTTGCGCCTCTGATTATTTTGTCAGCTATCATTGTATCGGTCTCGTGGACGTATCTCATGTTTTTTTGGGAGCGAAGAGGTCCATCAGGTCTTTCGTGGATGCTGTGCATCATTTCATTTTTGCTTCTGCTAAATCGGATTTTTTAAGCGTTTTGGATTTTATCCACGACGTTTTTTCTTTTAGTGGTTTATAATTATGAATGTGAAAGTTCAAATTTTATTTTTTATAAATATTTTTCTTCTCTTTTTTGTAATCTTTATTTTTTCGTATTCTAGAGAAAAACATAAACTCACTGTCGCCTTTCTTGATGTTGGCCAAGGTGACGCTATTTATGTGGAAGCACCAAATGGAAACCAAATACTTATTGATGGTGGGCCTGATAAAAAGGTAGTAAGTGAGCTGGGGAATATAATGCCGTTTGGGGATAAAAATATTGATGTGGTACTTGCAACACATCCAGACGCAGATCATATTGGTGGACTTCCATACGTTTTTGATTCTTATAAAATTGGATCTTTTATTGATAATGGAGCACCTTCAGATACACAAACATCGAAAACTTTACAGAAAAAAGTTGAAGAAGAAAAATCTCTTCAAGTAAAAGCCTCACGTGGGATGAAAATTATTCTTGATGAAAAAGATAATGTTGTATTTTCAGTACTTGCTCCGTATCAAGATACTAAGTCCTTAAAAGATACTAACGAAGGTTCTATTGTTTTGGAGCTTTCATACGGTTCAAGCACTTTTATGTTTACAGGGGACGCTCCGCAAGATGTTGAAAATTATTTAGTAGAGCATGATGGATCTTATTTGAAAAGTGACGTGCTAAAAGTTGGGCACCATGGGTCGCGCACTTCTTCGTCAGAAACTTTTTTGAAAACTGTTGCTCCGGAGTTCGCAATTATTTCAGATGGAAAAAATAACCGTTACGGACATCCTCATAAAGAAGTTTTAGATTTTTTAAATAAACTTGGAATTAAAATTTTACGCACAGACCAAGAGGGAATGATTGTGTGTGAAAGCAATGCAGAGAGAGTGGTGTGTAAATAGAAAAGCGACTCACCTGTTGGGTGAGTCGCTTTTCTATTTTTAAACTTATTTAATCAATCCTGCTTTCTTTAGTGTTGTGAAAGCACCATGCTTCTGAATAGTTTTGAGTGCTCGAGTAGAAATAGTCATAACGACTGTTTTCTTTAGTTCTGGAATATAAATACGCTTCTTTTGAAGGTTTAGGTACTTTCGAACTGAACCAGTAGGGTTAAATTGAGTAGCACGGGTTCGGTTTGAGTAACCGCCGCCTACGATTGATGTTCTTTTTGTAATTGGGCAAATCTTAGCCATATGTGGGCGATATGCTATCATACAATGCATATGAATGTCAATTTTATATTTTCAATAGCTATTCTTATTATGTCTGTGGTAATTCATGAAATGTCGCACGGTTTCGCTGCGGAGGCGCTTGGAGACCCAACACCCAGACTTCAAGGTAGACTTACACTTAATCCCCTAAAACACTTAGATTGGTTTGGTTCTGTTATTTTACCTACAATAAGCTATATGATGGGTGGTGTAATCTTTGGTTGGGCAAAGCCGGTTATGATAAATCCATACAACTTACGTGGAGGGAGATGGGGTGAAGCTATGGTGGCTGTGGCTGGGCCAATATCAAATATTGTACTCGCTGTTATTTTTTCACAGTTAATCCGTTTCTCCTCAAATCTTCAGCTTTCGCAGTCTTTTGTGAGCTTCTCATTTACTATAGTTACGGTCAACCTTATTTTAGCTATATTTAATCTAATCCCGATCCCACCTCTTGATGGTTCAAAAATACTGTATGCACTGCTCCCACAACACCAAGTCATGAAAGTTCGAGGGTTTTTTGACCAGTATGGAATGATTATTGTCATCTTTTTCCTTGTATTTTTAGGTTCAATTCTCTCACCTATACTGGATTTCTTTCTAAAAATTCTTATTTAAAGCCATTATTTATATAAACATATTGACTTTAGTGCTCAATAATGATACAATTTGGTTTAAACAGGTTCTTTAAAATTCGACTTGTGAAATAGTGGTCATAGCCAAAAACCCTTGAAATATCGAGGTTTTCTGGCTATGACTACTCACTCCGTGACTGTCCTACTGGCAATAACAAAAACGAAAGGAAAAACCGCATCATGAGTGCGAAAACCTGTAAACAAATAGCGAAACTTATCGCTCGTATATCGGAAAATCTACCAGAAATGTCTGGTGAAGTAATGCAAGGTTGGATTGAAAACCCAAAAGCTCTACGTAGGTTTCTTTTAGAGCTGAATTTTTCATCTGACACCCTCATCCGCGTGGATCACTCTATCAAACCAATCTACCCTGATTGGGTAAAAAAGGTGATTCACCCTGAGTTGGAAGGTGTTAATCATTCGGAATACGACATCTCTCAAATTGAGTTATATCTTGATGAAGGTGGTAAAAAAGGGGAAATTGCTGGGCATGATATCTACGCCAATCTCAAGACGGGGGAAATACTCGAAACCTGTCTCGGACTAAGAGACTTGGAGGAGATACGAGGGAAAGGCATTATCTTCTTTAAGAAACACTTCAAAGGTAAAACCATTTGTGGTTGGAAAGGGGTTGTGGAAGATCTCGATGGCGACTACTTTGTGCCATGTATTCGTGAAGCTGATGGTGAGGTATTGTTAGATTGGTATGATCTTGACTATTCCTTTTCTCCGAGTGAATTTTCTGGACGTTTCGCAAGTTAAGCTCATTTGGCAATCTGCCACAACGCTCGATGGGGACATAGTGTAAACCTCATAGCTCTGCACATTCGTGCGGAGCTTTTTTATATGTGGGGGGGGTAGGAGGTTGGCGGGTTTTGCTCCGCAAAACCCGCCAACCTGAGAAAATTTCTCAAATTTATATATCAAAACCAGAAAACCCCTTGCTTTTTTTAAGCTAATGTAGTAAATTGGTCCCACTTATATATTATATATGCCAACAATAAACCAATTAGTAAAGCGACAGCGAAGCAAAACAAAGCGAAAGTCAGCATCAGTTGCACTTACTCGCGGCTTCAACGTTCTTGAAAACAGACCAACTTTTTACGGATCACCTTTTAAACGAGGTGTATGTTCAAAGGTTACTACAAAAACTCCTAAGAAACCTAACTCAGCTGTTCGAAAGATTGCCCGAGTTCGACTTACAAACGGAATGGAAGTTACTGCATACATTCCAGGAGAAGGACACAACCTACAGGAACACTCAGTGGTGCTACTACGAGGTGGTAAGGTAAAGGATGTTGGTATTCGATACACTGTTGTTCGAGGTAAGCTTGATGCAGGTGGTGTAGACAAACGCCGAAAGGGCCGAAGTCAGTATGGTAACAAGCGACCAAAGGCAGCAAAATAGGTAATTAATAGTGGAGTACCTGTGTGAAACGGGGAATAAAATACACAAAATAACATGCGAAGAAAAGTAAAAAATCGAAATATAGTTAAACCAGAGCTCAAATACAATAATGAGCGTGTTGCCAAATTCATTAACTACGTTATGGAAAGTGGTAAGAAAAACACAGCACGTACAATTATGTACAAAGCTCTTGATGTAATTAAAGAGAAAGAAAAAGTAGAGGATTCAATTATAGTTTTCGAAGAGGCACTTAGAAATGCAGGTCCTACAGTAGAAGTTCGATCACGACGAGTTGGAGGTGCAAACTACCAAGTTCCTCGAGAGGTTCGCCCAGAACGAAGACTTCAGCTTGCAATGCGATGGATCGTAGCAGAAAGTAGAGCAAAGAAAGGTAAACCAATGCACGAAAAACTTGCAGATGAGTTAATCTTAGCTTCAAAGAACGAAGGTGGTGCAATCAAGAAGAAAGAAACTGTTCACAAAATGGCAGAATCAAACAAGGCATTTGCACACTTCGCTTGGTAAACTTCAAAAAAAAGAAACAAAAGACACATCCTTCCGGGTGTGTCTTTTGACATATATAAAATTTGTAGTACTATTCGTGTTCAGAAAGTGAGGATTGGCACATGTATTTAACCTACTTGTTACGTCAAGAAAGTGGCGAAAGTCGGATGGTCTTCGGACCTTTTCGTGATAGTTTTCAAAGGGAAGATTTTCTGGATTTTCTCGATTCTAAAACCATTCTGTGTCCTGACGATATTAGGGTTCAGATGTGTTTCATTTCGAGTGTTCCGAAAGGGTTTGTTCCTATTCGACCAGAATTACTCCCAGAATTTTCGGCGCTTATGCAGCCGTATTGATTTGGGCGGCCAGGTTTGTGCTTCTTGCAAACCTGGCTTTTTTCTTGATTTATCTTGTATTTTGCTGTATTCTACCTCTTACGTTAGAGGCACACTCTTTCGTTTTATTATTATTTTGAGATTAAAAACTCAAACTGTTTAACAAGTTAATTATGGAAAGAGATTACCCACTAGAAAAAACACGAAACTTCGGTATTATCGCGCACATTGATGCCGGTAAGACAACTACATCAGAACGTATTCTTTATTATACAGGTATGTCACATAAAATCGGGGAAGTGCACGATGGTGCAGCGGTGACAGACTGGATGGAACAAGAAAAAGAGCGAGGCATCACAATTACCGCCGCCGCTATTACTTGTTTCTGGAATCCAACCTACATGGGTAAAGATATTTCAATGAAGCATCGTTTCAATATTATCGACACACCAGGACACGTGGACTTCACAGTGGAAGTAGAACGATCTCTCAAAGTGCTCGATGGTGGAGTCGTTGTGTTCGACGGAGTTGCTGGTGTGGAACCTCAATCAGAAACTGTGTGGCGACAAGCAGACAAATACAATGTGCCTCGTATTTGTTTCATCAATAAACTCGACCGAACAGGTGGATCTTTTGAACGATCCTTCCAGTCAATTCTAAATCGTCTTAATAAGAATGCAGTTCGAATGCAGATTCCTATTGGCGAAGAAGATAAATTTGAAGCAGTTATTGATCTCCTAAGAATGAAGGCGTATTACACAGAAGGAGAGCTTGGTATTAATGTTGTTGAAAAAGAAATTCCTGCTGAATATTTAGAGGCTGCAAAAAAATATCGCGCAGAACTCATAGAAGCTATTGTTTCTCACGACGAAGGGCACATGAATGCATATCTAGATGGTAAAGAACCTTCAATTGAAGAATTGAAAAAAACTCTTCGAAAGGCGGTTATTGCAAACCATATCTTCCCAGTATTTACTGGTTCAGCTTTGAAAAACCGAGGTGTTCAACTTATGCTCGATGCTGTTATTGAATACCTTCCATCTCCACTTGATATTCCACCAGTAAAAGGAATAGATCCAAACACAGGTGAAGAAATTGTTCGACACGCATCTGATACAGAACCTTTTGCTGCTCTTGCCTTTAAGCTTCAGTCAGATCCATATGTTGGACAACTTACATTCTTCCGTGTTTATTCAGGTACTTTGGAAGCAGGTTCATATATTTACAACTCAACAACTGGAAACAAAGAAAGACTTTCTCGAATTGTTCGTCTTCAGGCAAATGACCGAGAAGAAGTGAAAAAAGTTTATGCTGGAGAAATTGCAGCTGCTGTGGGACTTAAGGATGCAAAAACATCTCATACATTATGTGATGAAGCAAACCCAATTATCCTTGATAAGATTGTATTCCCAGAACCAGTTATTGCACTTCGTATTGAACCAAAGACAAAAGCTGACCAAGAAAAAATGGGTTACGCTTTGAAGCGTCTTTCTGATGAAGACCCAACTTTCCGAATCAAGTCCGACCAAGAAACAGGGGAGACTGTTATGGAAGGAATGGGAGAACTTCAACTCGAAATTATGGTTGATCGTATGAAGCGAGAATTTTCTGTGGAAGCAAATGTTGGTAAGCCACAAGTTGCTTACAAAGAAACTATCACAGGTACAGCAGAAGCAGAACACAAATATATCAAGCAGTCTGGAGGTAAAGGTCAGTATGGTCACGTGAAGCTTCGCGTAAAACCTATTGATTATTCTGTCAAAGAAGAAGATCTTCCAAGAAATACAAAACGAAACGGAAACTTTGAATTTACAAACAGTATTAAGGGAGGTGTTGTTCCACAGGAATATATCCCAGCTGTTGAAAAGGGTGTACGTGAGGCCATGGAACGTGGAGTTGTTGCTGGATTCAAGATGGTAGATATTTCAGTTGAACTTTATGATGGTTCTTATCACGAAGTGGACTCATCTGAAATCGCCTTCAAACTTGCGGCTATTATGGCATTCCAAGAAGCAGCAAAACGCGCACGTCCAGTTATTCTTGAACCTATTATGAAGGTGGAGGTAGTTATGCCAGAGAAATTCATGGGAGATATTACTGGAAACCTTTCAGCAAAAAGAGGCCAGATTGAAGGAATGGAAGATAGAGGTTTGAATAAGGCTATTAAAGCAACTGTACCTTTGTCAGAAATGTTTGGTTACGTAACAACGCTAAGGTCTATGACAGAAGGACGTGGTTCAGCAACCATGGAATTCGGTCATTACGCAATTGTTCCTCCAAACGTAGAGAAGACAATTGTAGAGAATAAGAAATAAAAATTTTTTCACAATAATAAATAATACAAATTGCCGCAATATAAGTTGCGGCAATTTGTATTTATTGTTTATGTTTTTTATTTTAATGATATAATTTCAGCTATGATGTTTTTACAAAAATACAAACTATTTATTATTGCAATATTTATTATTATCATTGCGTGTTTGGGAATATATTTTTACAAATCTCCAACAGGTGGAAAAGTTACTAGCACATCTTCGTATACGAGCCCAACAAAAGATTTTGGAATAAATCCGCCAGCTGGTTGGAATAGCACTTTGGATTTGAGGGGGACAAGCACTCCAGCTACATCTACCATGCAATACCTCTCTCTTGGAATTCCTGCAATATTTAGTATTGGAACTACTACTCCAAAACTTTTTGAAAACACTGACCCTGTGGTTTTTGTTACAGATAGAAGAATTGTTACAGGTGGCAAATACAAAGACCCTGCAGATGTTGCTTCTGTTGAAGAATATTCAAATAAAGTAAAAAATAATTTTGTTCCAATAGTATTGCAACCAGCAAAAGAATATAAACTAATAGAAGATGAAAAAGTTACTCTTAATGATGGAACTCCTGCATACCTCATAGGAAACTCTTTTGATGCTGTTTCACGTATCGCACCTCAACCGCTTGCAACAAGTTCTAAGACTGTTTCTAAAAATGTTCCCCCAGTAAATCAGGTTGGTCCAGTTATGCATTTCAGGAATTTATATCTTTTAGTTATGAAAAACAGTAGGCTCTATGTTGTCACAGCGACAGCAGATCAGAGTAAGTGGGATGAATACAAAGATTCATTCAAAAAAACTCTTTTAGACTTTAAGGTTGGGATTTAATTCAATGCTTAATGGCAATCTTTTAAGAAAAATATTTTTAAGCACATTTTTCTTTTTGTTGCTTTCTCTAATTATTTTTCCCAAAAATGTTTTCGCTGATGGAAGGATTTATCTTCCTGGGTATCCATTGGATCCGCCATATTGGAATGCTCCTGGTGGGTGGGGTACCTCTATGGGGCATGGCTTTTCTGCTCAACCGTCATTAAAATGTGGAGGGTCTATATTTTTACGGTGGCAGGCTGGTGAAACTTCTCCATATTATAATTATTATGGACCTTACAATCCAGCTGACAATATTTATGGTTGCTATGATGCTGGTTATGTAGGATCAAGTCATGTTACTGGATGTTTTATGCATGAACCGACCACTTATTACAACGTCTATGAACAGATAGATGCTTACAATCAAATACTTGTTGTAGGAAACTATGGTGGAACTAGTTATAACTACACTCCTGTGGATACTGGGTCTGGACCTGATTCTAGTTCAGACTTGCGAACAAACCCTTTTTGGTATAACTATAGTCATGATTATTTTAATAATATTATGTATTATGACGGCACCTATAGATATACCGGTGATGTCACTAACTCTGCAGCAGATCCTAGGAATTATAGTGGGAGGTATAATTTTACGATTCAATCTTGCAACAGTTATGGTTGTAGTCCAAATTTTGTTGCCTCAGATGCCTATCCGGGTTATTGGGGTGAAATTTATAGCTCACCCACAACCGTCTCTAGCGCTTGCACTCCAAACCCTCCCTATAAGTTGAATGCAGATGTTTCTGTAAAGCAGTGTGGAGCTATAGATATTTCATGGCAAAAAATACCAGAATTTCTTTCTGGAAAAAGTCCAATGACTGCGTGGAAAATATATAGAGCAAATGTATATAGTCCGAGTGGTCCTACACAGACTGTGTGTGAAGATAGTAATTATAGTGTGTATGATTCACGCCATTGGTATAGCTGCCCACAACAAATTGATACTTCTATTCCTTATGGTCTCGGTAGGAACGACCATGGTGTTTACAACTACTCTTTTAACAATAGAATCGGTACAGGCGAAGTTCCTGGAAATTATACCCTCGTTGATACTATATCCTCTGATGCTACAAGTTATACTGATGCAACTGCCTATCCTTACCCAGGAGATTTGCCAACAGGTCAAACATTTTTAGGTTATAAATATAAAGTAGTTGCTGTAAACAGTTTTGGAGAAAGTCCAGACAATTTAATTGGGTATAATAGTTATTATGGTAACACTAGCTGGTATCAATATGGTTGGTATGATGTTTATTCATCTGCCAAGGACTGGTGGCCGTATTTTTACGGAGATAACTTAGCTACACCAAGCCTCCCTGATCCATCTTCTGGTGCATACGTATATATTTATACAAAAGGAGCGGTTAAGAGTTCTGGTTCATGTGCCCCAAATGGCCCTGCTTATCTTACTGCTCTACCTTCTCGTTCTCAGTGTGGTGGTGTTATTGATGTAAGCTGGGAAAATATCCCCGAATTTCTTTCTGGAAAGACACCTGTTACAGAGTGGAGAGTTTATCGTGCTCCTGTATATTATCACTATCCAAATTCTTCTGATACTACTGTTTATGGAGAATATTCTCTAATTGTTACTTTGCCTCCAAATTCTACAAGTACAAGCTATTTCTATTCAGATAAAAAAACTTTACCGTATCCAACTGATACCTTACAAGGTCAACCTTTTTATGGTTATAACTATAAAGTAGTTGCCGTGAATAGTTTTGGTGAGAGTACTGAGACTTTGGCTGCTACCGATCTCCCAGATTATTATTTTTCATGGAATAGTTGGAACCCTTTCCACTATTATACAGTTAACAGAGTTGGTTATTCTAACTATGAAGGTAATTATGGGGTTTATGGGGATTATAAAATCATTTATAGTCAAAGCATTGCTGGTTTTTGGCTCGGAGCAACTCAAGGCTCTACAAATGCCTGCGCTCCTACTGGTGTAAAAGTGGCTGCTGGACCTTTGTGCGGACAAATGACTGTAAGCTGGGATCCTACCCCTTTGGCTAATTATTATAATGTTTTAGGTAAATACACGAGTCCTTATTACTATACTACTGGTTATTATTTGCCAGCAACTTCAACATCATACATCGATGACTTAAAAAATCATTCTGACTCAACAACTAATCCTTACAAAGCTTCATCTGTAAGTTATAAAGTTCAAGTGAATTGGGATGCTACAAGTCCTGCATTTTCTGGCACAAGTACTGCTTGTGTGTTGCCCACACCTACAAATGTTTCAGCCACAGCGGCTTGGTCTTGTGGTGGGGGAATAAATCTTAGTTGGGACTCTGTTTCTTATGCTGATTATTACACAATTACTAGAGCAACATCAGCATCAGGTGTGTATAGTGTGGTTGGCACTACTACGCAGGTTGGGAATTATTGGTCACCATATAATGATAAGACAGTTGATCCAGACACAACTTATTATTATAAAATTTCTGCGCATAGTGATGCTGGGGATTCTGTTTTCAGTACTTCAACATCAGCAGTTTCTCCAAGTGCATGTCCTCCTCACCTAAATGCACAAACCAGTCTCCAGTGTGGTGGAAAAATAGATTTATCGTGGAGTGTTGTTCCTCAGGCAGCTGGGTATAGGATTCAAAAAACATCTGATTGGTGGGGTGATGGATGGATTGATATTTTAAACACAACATCAACTTCAACCGTTGATACTTTAACACCCTATAGTTATGGTTATTATCGTATGGTGCCATATGACTCAGAAGGCAATGATCTCATCCCAACTGATCCGCAGTGGGGGTATGCTTCTGAACCGTGTCCTCCTAGTTGTGTGGATCAAAGTACTCTTGGTGTAGATTCAAGCAGATTTTACTATATTAAACCTCAAACAGATACAAGTAATAACTTTGTTCTTGATATACAAAGTGGAGATTGGAATAACAGTGGCACAGATGATTATTCCATTGCTCAACTGTGGAGTAAGACCGGAGCGGATAATCAAAAATGGAGTATTGTGCCCACTGGTGATGGTAATTATTTCAATATAATATCCAAAAATAGTAACAAATCTCTAGATGGAGGTTGGGGAATGTATTCAAATATTTTCCAAATTAGTTCAAACTTAAATAGCAATAGTCAAAAATGGTGTTTTACAGGCAGTGCAAATGGTGGATACGGAATAGTTAATAAATCTACAGTTCAGGCGGCAGATTCATATTCGGATTGGTATGGTTTTTCTGATGGAAACCAAATATATTCAAACGATTGGTATGGAAGTTTTGGACAATTGTGGAAAGTTGAAGATGAAAACCCTATAAATATAAGTTGTGATTCAGCAGATAAAGGTTCTTTTGATTCTGCTCCTACGTCTGGTTTGTGTTCAGATGGAAGTTTGCCAACCGTAACAACTACACCAACTAGTTTTGAATGGTATTGCGGAGTAAATTTTTGTTCCGCACAAAAAACATTGGTGGATCCTTGTCCTGGACAAGTTTCATGTACTATTGATGGGATTCAGATGTGTAAAGACGCTATAGTTCAGTGTCCTAATGATGATCACGCTATACCTTCTTGTTGTAATACGTGTTATGTGGGGTATTCATATAACGGAACTAAATGTGTTAAAAACCCAGACATTATCTTCAGAAGCAATCCTGGATATGTACCCAAAAATACTTCATGTAAAATTGAATACAATATAAATGATGCAGCCAGTACAACGTGTACAATCATTGGTTTGGGGGTTAATAATGTTGTAGATCTATCATCGGGTTCTGCATCTTCATCTTTCCAAACACCACAAATTTCAACAACCACCCCTTACACTCTTCATTGCACAAGAGATACTCCTGGTGATCCTAGGCCAGAAATAGATAAACAGACCATGTGTAGGGTGTTAAAGGTAAGGGAATTCTAGGAAAAGTTTAGAGAATAGGAATAGAGAAAAAGCAAAGTCGTGCCCGTACGGGCACGACTTTGCTTTTTCTCTATTGTGTGATATATTTTTGCAGTAAGGCCAAAGACAAGGGGTGAGATTGGGTAGGGACCTAATATCTCTTAATTTCCTCTCGAGGCATTAACTAAGCTTTTAGCTTTTTTAATGGAAACTCTATTTCGGCTCTTATGGGTCGATTTTTTAATGGGAAAAACAAAATATCCATGCCAATCACAAAAACAAAGAAAGATGAAATTTTCGGAAAGATAAAGGATGCAACAAAAGTTGCAAAATCTATCGTTTTCGTTAAATTCAACGGCCTTCCAGTAGCTGATACAACAGCTATGCGAAAGGAACTTCGTGAAAAGAACGTAAAGTACTATGTAGCGAAGAAGACAATTACAGCAAAAGCGCTTAATGAGGGTAAATTCGAAGGAACTCTTCCAGAGCTTCCAGGTGAAATTGCACTTGCGTGGGGAGATGACCTTATTGGTCCTGCCCGTGAAGTGTATGCATTCGCAAAGAAATATCCTGAAAAAGTGTTAATTGTAGGAGGTGTATTTGAAGGGAAGTATATGGCGCAAGCAGAAATGATGGAAATTGCCACAATTCCTGGAATGCAGACTCTATATGCTCAGTTTGTAAATGTTATCAATAGTCCAATCCAGAAATTGGTTGTGGCTCTAGATGCAATTGCGGCAAAAAAGGCATAAAACGTTATAAAATATTAAATTAACTAATCAAATATCATGGAAGAAACAAATGAGACAGTAGTGGTTCCGGCAAAATTTGAATCAATTGTAAAAGCAATTGAAACTATGTCGGTTCTAGATCTTCACGAACTTGTAAAACTATTCGAGAAGAAATTCGGTGTATCAGCAGCAGCGGTAGCAGCAGCTCCAGCAGCAGCGGGCCCAGCAGCAGAAGAAAAAACATCATTCAATGCACATCTAGTAGATGTAGGTGCTCAGAAAATTGCTGTCATCAAGGCAGTTAAAGAAGTTCTAGCACTTGGCCTTAAAGAAGCAAAGGACCTTGTAGATGCAGCTCCTTCAGTACTTAAAGAAGGAATGAAGAAAGAGGATGCTGAAGCCCTCAAGAAAGCAATCGAGGAGGCAGGAGGAAAGGTAGAACTAAAATAAGCTTTATTTCTAAAGTTTTATCAAAAAGACATGTCTTAAAGGCATGTCTTTTTGATTTTATCTATATACTATATGTAGTGTCATGAAGTATTTTGTTGTAAACCGTATTGACAAGAGGTTGTTTTTTGTTAGTATATGGGAACGCATTTTTTGCGAGCTTTTTTGTCTTAATAAATATAAAAAGAACGCGGAATTGTGAGCATTTATAAATTAATAGCATTTATGTTATTTGCTTCCCGTTTGGCACGTGTTCTCGCGCCTAAACGAAAAGTAGATAACCTCTATAATCACAATAACTATGGCAGCAACATTTGATAGATCAAAGCCTCACGTAAACGTTGGAACCATTGGTCACGTTGACCACGGAAAGACAACTCTTACAGCGGCAATCCTTAACGTTCTTAAACGAGCAGGTAAGGAAGTTACTCTTAAAAGTGTGGATCAGATTGACTCTGCTCCAGAAGAAAAAGCACGAGGTATTACTATCTCTCTTTCTCACAACGAGTTTTCAACAGATGCTCGTCACTACGCACACATTGATGCTCCAGGTCACGCCGACTACATCAAAAACATGATTACAGGTGCCGCTCAGATGGACGGTGCGGTACTCGTGGTAGCAGCAACTGACGGTGTTATGCCTCAAACACGTGAACACGTACTTTTGGCAAACCAGGTTGGTGTTCCAAAGATTATCGTTTTCCTTAACAAATGCGATATGGTTCCTGAAACAGAACTTATCGACATGGTGGAAGAAGAAGTTCGAGAACTTCTAGATAAAAACGGTTTTGATGGTAAAAACGCTCCTGTAATTCGAGGTTCAGCTTTGAAAGCTCTCGAAGGCTCAGCAGATAACAGTGATGAATACTCACAAGCAGTTCTTAAGCTTGTAGAAGCTCTTGATACATATATCCCAACACCAGTTCGAGACGTTGATAAGCCATTCTTCATGCCTATTGAAGATGTTTTCTCAATTGAAGGACGAGGTACTGTGGTAACAGGTAAAATTGAGCGAGGTATGGTGAAGGTTGGAGAAGAAGTTGAAATCATCGGTCTTAAAGATACAACAAAGACAACCGTAACTGGTATCGAAATGTTCAACAAACAGCTTAACGAAGGTATGGCTGGAGACAACGCAGGTATTCTCCTACGAGGTACAAAGAAAGAAGATGTACATCGAGGTCAGGCTCTTGCAAAAACAGGCTCAGTTAAACCTCATACAGATTTCGAATCAGAAGTATACATCCTTAAGAAAGAAGAAGGAGGCCGTCACAGCCCATTCTTTACTGGATACAAACCACAATTTTACATTGGTACAACAGACGTTACTGGTGAAGTAACTCTAAAGGAAGGTGTAGAAATGGTTATGCCAGGCGATACCGTAACCTTCAAGGTTAAACTTATTGCTCCTATTGCTCTCGAAGAGAAGAAGAAATTCGCTATCCGAGAAGGTGGTAGAACAGTGGGTGCCGGTGTTGTAACAAAAATCGTAGCCTAAATTAACCGTGGAAAAGTGACTTCATACGAAGTCACTTCAAAACGGATTGCACTATGACAACAGATACCGTAAAAAAGAAAGCGCCAGCACGAGCAGCAAAGATAAAAGTTCCTACTGAAGGAATCAATAAACTTCGTATCCGTGTTCGCGCATATGAATCAAAAATTCTCGATGCTTCAGTAAAGCAGATTGTTGACACTGCACTTCGCTATGATGCGAAGGTTGTGGGGCCAATGCCTCTTCCTACTGAAATTCGTAAGTACACTGTGAACCGTTCAGCATTCGTGTATAAAAATGCGCGAGAACAGTTTGAGATGAGGGTGCACAAGCGACTTATAGATATCGAGAATCCAAACGCGAAAGTAATTGAAGCTCTAACAAATATGTCTCTTCCATCAGGTGTGAATATCGATGTAAAGATGATGTAGATGTGATTGATTTTCAAAATTGAAAATCAAAGAGGGTAGAAGACAGATTTTGACAGACTAATAATTCGGCAAGTATTCCCGCGCGCCCTAGGGCGCGCGGGAATACCAATACCACTATGAAATATATACTTGGAATAAAACAGAATATGACCCAAGTGTTCGACGAAAATGGAATTGTCTACCCCGTAACAGTGGTAAAGACAACTCCTAACGTTGTAACACAGGTTAAAACCAAAGACCGAGATGGCTACGAAGCTCTCCAGGTTGGTTTTGGTGTGCGAAAAGAAAAGAACATAAACAAAGCACAGCTAGGACAGTTCAAGGATCTTGGACTTTTCCAGTTTGTACGAGAAATCCGAACAGGTGAAGCTAAAAATGTTGGCGATGCTCTTGATCTTTCTCAATTTACTGAAGGTGAAAAAATCACTATCACTTCAGTTTCAAAAGGAAAAGGTTTTCAGGGTGTAGTTAAACGACATGGTTTCCATGGAGGTCCCCGAAGTCACGGTCAGAAGCACTCTGAGCGAGAACCAGGTTCTATCTCTGGAGGCAACCGAGAAGGTGGACGTGTGCCAAAAGGTATGCGCATGGCAGGTCGCATGGGTGGTGACATCATCACTGTAAAGAATTTAAAAGTAGTACAGATTGATTCAGAGAAAGGCGAAATCCTTATTAAGGGTGCCGTTCCTGGTCGACGAGGTACATTGGTCGAGATTAAGGCTTAATACAATAGAAAATATATTATGGAAACAAAAATATACAACCAAAAAGGACAGGAAGCGGGAACTATTGCATTGCCTGAATCTATTTTCGGCCTTGCATGGAATTCTGACTTGGTACACCAAGTAGCGGTTTCAATGATGAGTACTGCTCGTCAGCCTATCGCTCATACAAAAGATCGTGGTGAAGTTTCAGGTGGTGGTAAAAAACCATGGAAACAAAAGGGAACTGGTCGTGCACGACACGGATCTACTCGATCTCCGATCTGGGTAGGTGGAGGTGTTGCACACGGTCCTCGAAATGAAAAGATTTATGACCGAAAGGTAAACCGAAAGATGAAAACAAAAGCAATCTTTACTATTCTTTCACGAAAGTTTAAGGATGGAGAAATGATTTTTGTTGATTCTCTAAAAATTGCTGAACCAAAAACAAAAGATGCAAAAAACATTCTTATGTCTCTTGGTGAAGTAAAGGGTTTTGAAAAACTAGCAACAAAACGAAAGAATGCTGCTTACATCGGCCTTATGGCTAAAGATGCTGCAACAGAAAAGAGCTTCCAAAATATCGGAAGTGTAATGGTCGATGAATTCCGCAATGTAAACCCGGTTGATCTTTTGAACTCAAAGTTCGTTGTGATCTCTGAACCGGAAAAAGCATTTGCATTTTTGCAGTCTAAGAAAGCCTAAATATTATGGAAAAGACAGCAACAAAAATAAATGTGATAAAACGAGACATTTCAAATGTTCTTGTAAAGCCTCGTATTACTGAAAAGGCGGCATACGGTTCTGCTCACAATGCATATGCATTCGAAATCGCTCCTTGGGCAACTAAGGATGAGGTTAAGAAAGCGGTACAGGCAGTTTATAAAGTGACTCCAATCAAAGTAACCGTTGTTAACCTTCCAGCAAAGAACGTAGTTGTTCGAGGAAAGAAGGGTGTAAAGAGCGGTGTTAAGAAAGCATATGTTTTTCTTAGGAAGGGAGATAAAATTGAATTCATCTAGCCATGAAACGATATAAACCAACATCAAAATCTCGACGCCAGATGACAACCGTTTCTTACGGTGACCATCTTACAGTTGCAGAGCCTCACAAAGCTCTAACTGGTGGTTTCAAGAGATATGTAGGACGAAACAATGCTGGACGAGTTTCTATGCGTCACAAAGGTGGTGGCGTAAAGCGACTTTACCGAGCAGTGGACTTCTCATACAATAAGAAAAATATTCCTGCAAAAATAGAAACTGTTGAATACGATCCAAACCGAACTGGTTTCATCGGTCTTGCATGTTATGCAGACGGTGAACGCCGATACGTGCTTATTCCAAAGTCTCTCAAAGTAGGTGATAAGTTTGAGGTCTCAGAAGATGCTCCTGTAAAACCAGGTAACCGACTTGCTCTCAAAAATATTCCAGTAGGTACATTTGTGTACAACGTGGAAATCAAGATAGACGGCGGTGCCAGAATTGCTCGTTCTGCAGGTAACTACGCTCAAGTGGTTGCTCAAGACGGCGATTGGGTTCACGTAAAGTCTCCATCAACTGAAATTCGAAAAATTCTCGCTGGATGTTATGCATCTATCGGAGAAGTTTCAAATGATGAAAATCATCTTGTTAATCTAGGTAAAGCTGGACGCTCACGATGGCTCGGTATTAAACCAACTGTTCGAGGTAGTGCTATGAACCCAGTAGACCACCCATACGGAGGAGGTGAAGGTGTTCAGGGACGAGGTACAAGACGTGCTAAAACCAAGTGGGGTAAACCTGTTGGTAAAGGACAGAAGTCTCGACGTGCAAAGAAATATTCAAACAAATTTGTTGTTTCTCGCCGAAAGGTTGGAAAGTCAAAGAAAGGTTAGTTTGAAATTGTTTCAAAAACAAAGCAAAAAACCACCCCTCTCGGGGTGGTTTTTTGCTTTTGAAAGCTTTTCCTCTAAATATGTGAGTTCGTAAGTCTAGATTGTTAAGTTAAATAAGTAAAACTGTTGACAATAATTAATTTTTTGATAATATGCTTGGCACTGCTCATCTAGAGCTTTTTCATATACAAAATGACACGATCACTTAAAAAAGGACCATACGTAGACGAGCGATTACTAGGAAAGATCGCTGGTAAAAAACCTCTTGAAACAGGTCTTATTAAGACATGGTCACGAGACTGCCAAATCTCTCCAGAAATGATAGGTTTTACATTCGGCGTACACAACGGTAAAGACCATATTGCAGTACTTGTTACAGAAGATATGGTAGGTCACCGACTTGGAGAATTTTCACTTACACGTAAATTCGTTAAACACGGAGGTAAAATGCAGAAAGAACTTGAACAGTCTAAGAAAGATGCCGAACTTGCAGCCGCAAAAGCAGCTAAATCAGCAACTGAAACTAAGAAGAAATAATCACTATGAAAGCAACACTCTCACAATACAGACAGTCTCCACGTAAAGTTCGCGTAGTTGCGGACATGGTTCGTGGTAAGAAAGTTTCAGAAGCTGTTACAATATTTACTCTTGTTCCAAAGCGAGCAGGACTTCCACTTAAAAAACTCCTAGAATCAGCCATTGCAAACGCAAAGAACAGTGGTGCAGATATAGATTCTTTGATTGTGAAAGAAGTTCGTGTTGATGGTGGTGTGGTTATGAAACGACAAATGCCTCGTGCTTTTGGTCGTGCATACGCTATAAAAAAGCGAACAAGTCACGTACACATCGAGCTTGGAGTAAAGGAAAGTAAGGTAAAAGGTATAGCAGCGCCCGTAAAAGAAGCAAAAGCTGAAAAAAAGGCAACAGTTAAAAAAGTTGCTGCAAAAAAAACAACAGTTAAAAAAACTAAGAAATCAGAATAATTATTATGTCACACACAGTTCACCCATATTCACATAGACTTGGTATCATCAGAGATTGGAAATCTCGATGGTTTGGTACACACAAAAAATATCGTGACTTCCTTCGTGGCGACATGATCATTCGACGATTTATTGAAAGTAAGTACAGAGGATACTATATTGCTGGTTGTGAAATTGAAAGAAGCGATAAAGCTCTTCGTGTTATTCTTAAAACTTCACGCCCAGGAATGCTTATCGGACGAAATGGGGAAGGTGTAATCAAACTTAAATCAAATCTTGCTGCTCTACTTAAGAAAGAAGAACTCATCGGTAAAGAAGATTTACGAATCGATATTGAAGAAGTTCGTTCCCCAGAAGCCAATGCTCACATTGTGAGTCAGATGGTTGCAGAAACGCTTGAAAAGCGTATGCCATTCCGTCGTGTACTAAAACAGACAATTGAGAAGGTAATGGCAAATAGAGAAGTGAAGGGTGTGCGTATCGCATTGGCGGGCCGACTTGGAGGTGCTGAAATGGCTCGTCGTGAAGAACTTAAAAAAGGTCGCATTCCGCTTCAGACATTCCGTGCTGACATTGACTTCTCCCGTTACGAGGCTCATATGACATACGGACAGATTGGTATCAAGACCTGGATCTATAAGGGTGAGGTCTTTAAGAAATAACTTTAATTTATTATCATGTTACTCCCAAAGAAAGTAAAACATCGAAAATGGCAGAATGCACGACGAAATCCTGCAAGAGCTCGCGTTGAAAACCGTGGGGTAAATCTTGACTTCGGGGGATATGGTCTCAAAGCCACAACCCAAGGACGTATAGAGTCAAAACAAATCGAATCAGCTCGAAAGGCAATTTCCCGAACACTCGGAAAAACTGGACGTATGTGGATTCGAATATTCCCAGACAGACCTTTTACTCAAAAGCCAGCTGAAGTAAAGCTTGGTAAAGGTAAAGGAGATGTTCAGGGTTATTGTGTTGAAATCTGGCCAGGACGAATTCTTTTTGAAGTTGATGGTGCAACACCAGAAGTTTCAAGAGAGGCTCTACGAAAAGCTGGAACAAAGCTTCCTGTTAAATGTAAAATAATTGCTCGCGAAGCATAATCCAACCATGAAAGATATCAAAACAAAAAATGATAGGGATTTGGTAAAAGATCTTGCAGAAAAACGAGAAGCTATTCGAGCAATCCGTTTTAATATTGCTGGAAGTAAAACTCGAAACGTAAAAGAATCAAAAGGTCTCAAGAAAGATGTTGCTCGTATATTGACTGAGCTCAACTCTCGAAAATAAAAATTATTATGGAAAAGACACAAGAACAAAAGAAGGGAGGTAGAATCTTCAAAGGCACAGTAGTTTCAGATAAGATGAAAGATACTGTTGTTGTTAAAGTTGAGAGCTACCAAAAGCATCCTAAATACGGAAAATTTCTCCGTTCCCAGAAGAAATTCAAAGCTCATAATCCAGGTAATACTGTGAAAGTGGGTGATGTAGTAGAAATTATGGAATGTCGACCAATTTCAAAAGATAAGAGTTTTATCGTTGTTAAATAAACTGCCATGATTCAACCACAAACAATCGTAACAATTGCAGACAACTCCGGAGCAAAAATCGGACGAATCTTCAAGGTGCTTGGTTCTGCAGCAAAACGCTACGCTCGTCTCGGCGAATTGGTAGTTCTTTCAGTACAGAAAGCTGAACCTCGAAAGGCAACAAAAAAGAAGGATATTCATCATGCAGTTGTGGTACGTACAAAAGCGGCATATCGAAGAAAAGATGGTTCATACATTCGTTTTGATGAAAATGCAGTTGTGCTTGTTGATAAGGTAAAAGGTGAACCAATTGCAGGACGTGTATTCGGTCCTATTCCTCGAGAAATTTCTGAAAAAGGTTATCAGTCAATTGCCTCAAAAGCTCCTGAAATCGTATAATTATAAAAACTATATATGGCAAAGATTAAAAAAGGCGACAATGTAATAGTGATCACAGGTAAAGATAAAGGCAAGAAAGGCACTATTTCAAAGTCATTTCCAAAAGAAAACAAAGTACTCATTGACGGTGTTAATGTAGTAAAGGTTCATACAAAACGTGGTAAAAAGGGAAGCACAAAAGGACAGATTATTGAACGCCCAATGCCAATCAACGTTTCAAATGTAATGATCGCAGATTCTAGTAAAGCAGGCCGAACTCGCGTAGGTTACAAAGTTATCGATGGCAAAAAGGTACGAATTGCCAAGAAAACCAACAAAGAAATAAAATAATATGGCACAATTTACATCAGTAAAAGAAAAAATATCACAGGCTTACGATACAATGAAGCCAGTTTTTGGATACAAAAACAAAATGCAGGCTCCAAAGATTTCAAAAGTTGTAGTGTCTGTAGGTGTTGGTTCTCAGAAAGATAAAAAGAAGATTGAGCTTATCGCAAATCGATTAGAAAAAATCACTGGTCAGAAAGCCGCAGCCAGAAATGCAAAGAAATCTATTGCAACATTTAAGGTTCGTGAAGGCGACTTGAGTGGCTACCAGATCACACTTCGTGGTAAACGAATGTTTGATTTCCTTGACCGACTTCTAAATATCTCACTTCCTCGAACAAAAGACTTCCGTGGTATTTCACGAAAGGGTGTTGATGAAATGGGCAACTACACACTTGGTATTAAAGAGCATTCAATTTTCCCTGAAACAGCCGACGAAGATATTAAGGATGTGTTCGGTATGTCAGTGATTGTTGTAACAAACGTTAAAGACAAGAAAGAAACTCTTACACTTCTCGAAAACATCGGTTTTCCTTTCAAGAAGGACTAAAGAAAAAAATAAAAAACAAGCGGCGTGGACTTTGTCCACGCCGCTTGTTTTTAAACCCACTTTCTTTTTTCCTTGAGTTATTTTCTGGGGGGGTATAATTTCTTCATATTAGATTAATAATCAGTAATGAAGAAAATTTTATTTCCATTGTTTGTGTTTTTGTGTCTGTTCACCTTTACTCCTCAGACCCATGCTGCTACCAAATATTGGTATAGTGCAAGTAGTACAAATTGGGCAACTAGTACTAATTGGTTCCTGGATATTAATCTCACTGCCCCAACGGTTGTGGCAACAAGTGGTGATTATGTAGTTTTGCTGCCCGGATCAGTTGCACCTGTTCTTAATTTAAGTAGTTCAACACCACCTGATTTTATTGAGTCTAGACTGACCGGAGATGCTGGTTCTGCTGGTTTCGTTATTACTGGTAGTGGATTTTTCTCTGCGACAACCAGCGGAAATGTTAATTTCAAAGGATCTGTATTTAATAACGCATATATTACGGGAAACGTTGTGTTTAATGATAGTTCTCGAAATAATAATGGAATAATTTCTGGAAGTGCTATTTTTAATAATAGCGCATTAAATTCTGGTGATGTCCTTGGTAGTGTGACATTTAATGATGGTAGTGTGAATACTGCAGTAAGTGCGTTTGGATCTACTACGGGTTCTGTTATTTTTAATGGTAACTCTAGAAATGTTGGTCAGATAAGAAATAATGCTATTTTTAACGGAAGTTCCACAAATGCAGCTAATATAACAGGTAATGCGGTATTTAATAATAATTCATATAATGATGGAGGTACTATAGAAGGTAATGCTACTTTTAATACAACTTGGTATAACAATGGTTCTAACAGTGCAAATAATGGAACATTTACTGTTTCTGGTCATAGAGCCTGGAACTATAGAGTAGGTGGAACTGTTTATGGCTCCGACGGTTTACCGGTGAATGAATTTTTCTTTAAAGATTTTGCTTCCAACTTTGTTCCGATAAATAAACCTTCATATTTTTTGGATTTTGCAAAAAATTATTCATCCTCACTGTCCGAAACAGCCACTTTTTGTGGGGATAATTCGGAAGATGTTGGTGGTACAGCCCAAAGAATGCGTTACTATAGCTCAGATTGTACGCAATCCACGACTACTCGAAATTTTGTAAGTTCAGTACCTTGGGTTGTATCCGCTGATGGTGTTCGGGTTAACATGGCAAGTAGCACATATAATGCAAGTACAACATTTACTGCAATTAACGGAGGCTCATTTATTCCAAGTAACCTTGTTCCTACGGGTCTTTCGATTTCAAATCCCGCCACAAGTACTACGGTTACATCGTGGGCGCCAGTAATAAATTGGGGTGATTCAACGAGTTTTGCATATTCTTTCGATGATACTGATTACGTCGATCTAGCTTCTGCGACAAGTTCTATTCCAGCCCCAACATTTGGTCAACATGTATTATCAATTCGAGGTACAAATTCAACAGGTATAACAATAGTTTCATCTTCATTTACTTATTCCCAACCTGTCGTTGTTAATTCTGGAGGTGGTTCATCTGGTGGGTCATCTCATGGAGGTGGTGGAGGTGGAGGGGGCTCAGCTAAGACGACCGCAACTGCAAGTACCTCGGTATCAACCTTAAAAGTTCCGGTAACTCCGGAAACAATTACAGCACTTAAACAAGAGCTTACAAAACAACTTATAGCAGCTCTTCAGGAATTGCTGAAACAGCTTATTGCTGAGTTGGCCAAACTTCAGGCTGCTAAGTAATTTAGGGTATTGTTTTTATAATCCGACCACTCCAGGTGATACCTAGAGTGGTCGGATTTTGTTGACATTCCTCGGTTTTTTTGATAATATCTGCCGAGCTCTATATGAGCGTTTTCTTATTAATTATAAATTTATATGGCAAAAACATCAGTAAAAGTACGTGCTGCCCGAAAGCCGAAATTCAGCTCTCGCATCGTGAGACGCTGTGTTCGCTGTGGTCGAAAGCGAGGATATATGCGGGACTTCGGGTTGTGTCGCGTTTGCTTCAGAGAAATGGCCAATGACGGCCTTATTCCTGGCATCAAAAAATCATCATGGTAATAGACTCAATCTCAAATCTCATCGTTCATCTTAAAAACTCTAATAATGCAGGAGTTCAAACTGCAAACATTACGTTTTCAAAGATGAAACTTGAGGTTCTTAAGCTTCTGGAAAAGGAAGGATATGTAGGTAAAGTAAAAGAAGTTGGAAAAAAAGACGTTAAAAAAATGATTGAGGTTGAACTCCTCTATACCAACAAAGAACCAGCTATCATGGGTGTAAAGCGAGTATCTCACTTTTCACGCCGTGTGTATTTAAAAGCTAAGGAAATCGCTCCAGTCAAGAACGGCTACGGTATTCTTGTTATGACAACTCCAAAGGGAATCATGACAGGTAAGGATGCTCAAGCTCAGCATCTTGGTGGTGAGGCCCTATTTAATATTTGGTAATTTCTACAAACATGTCACGACTTGCAAAAAAACCAACAGCAATTCCACAGGGCGTAGAAGTTACCTTTTCAGATTGTACTCTTTTTACAAAGGGTCCAAAAGGAAATCTATCCGTTTCTGTAGATCCTCGAATTACTGTTGAAGTAAAAGATAACGAGGCGCATTTTATCGTAAAAACAAAAAATGATCTTGAAGCTCTAGCGCTTTGGGGTACTTATGCTGCACATCTTCGAAATATGATTGAGGGTGTCACAAAGGGTTATACAAAGAAACTTGAAGTTGAAGGTGTGGGCTTCAAATGGGAAGTAAAAGGCAAGGACATTGTTATGGCTCTTGGTTTTTCACATCCTGTTATTGTTGCCATTCCAGAAGGTATTCAAGCTATAACTGAAAAGCTTACAATGACCATTACAGGTATTGATAAAGAAAAGGTCGGACAATTTGCAGCGCAGGTTCGCAATTACAAGAAGCCTGAACCTTACAAAGGTAAAGGTATCCACTACGTCGGCGAATATATTCGTCGCAAGCAGGGTAAGAAAACAGTATAATCATGGCCAATACTAACAAAAAAACACTCAAACGAGAGACTCGACATGCACGTATTCGAGCAAAAATCGAAGGTACAAAAGAGATGCCTCGACTTTGTGTGTACAAATCAAACAAATATATTTACGCTCAGCTCATTGATGACCTTTCAGGCACAACTCTTGCAGCAGCTTCTTCAATGAAATCAAAAGGAACAATGATGGAAGGAGCTAAAGAAGTAGGAAAGGAGATTGCAGAACTTGCAAAGAAAATCAATATTTCAAAGGTCGCATTTGATCGAGGTGGCTTCATTTACACAGGCAAGATAAAGGTTCTTGCGGATGCTGCCCGAGAAGCCGGCTTAACTTTCTAAATTTATGACAGACAATAAAACAGATAATAAAGAAGTAGAGCAGAAAAAAGAAGGGGAGGCCGCACAGGCAGCTCCTGTTGTGTTCGACAGTTTTGATTCTGCTACTGTTGAAAAACAAGAGACATCAATGACTGCTCCTAAGCGAGATTTCAAAAAGAATACTCGTCGCCCAGGAGGACCAAGACGTGAACCTCGAGTAAAATCTGAGTATGATCAGAAAATTCTAAACATCCGACGTGTGACTCGAGTTGCATCAGGAGGACGAAGATTTAGTTTTTCTGTAGCTATCGTTATCGGTAACAGAAAAGGTGCAGTAGGTGTGGGAACAGGTAAGGCTGGAGACACATCACTTGCTATCGACAAAGCTGTTCGCGATGCAAAGAAAAATCTAATTCATGTTCGTTCAACTAAAGGTTTTTCAATTCCTCACGAAGTTTCTTGTAAATACTCAAGTGCTCGTATTATGTTGAAACCTGCTAAGGGTCGTGGCATCATTGCCGGATCTGCAGTACGTGATGTTCTTGAACTTGCTGGTGTGAAAGACGTGAATGCAAAAGTACTTTCTCCAAGTAAGAACAAATTGAACATTGCTCAGGCAACATTGAAAGCAATTCAAATGCTTAAGACTCCGAAGGCACAGGTCGCAAAAGAACCAAAGAAAGCTGAATAATCTACTACCATGCAATTTAACACTCTTAAATCAAAAACTCAGCGAACTACAAGCACCCAAGTTGGGCGTGGAGGTAAGCGAGGTAAAACAGCAGGACGAGGAACAAAAGGTCAGAAAGCTCGCGCAGGTCACAAAATTCGTCCAGAATTTCGTGATGTGATCAAGCGTATTCCAAAGATGCGAGGACGAGGAAAGAACAGTAACAAAACTATCCAGACAAAATCAGTAATCGTTCCAATTCTCATTCTTGAAGCATCATATGAAAATGGTGAAAAAGTTACTCCAAAGACACTTTTGGAAAAAGGTATTATTACTATAATGAAGGGCAAGACTCCAAAAGTAAAAATCCTTGGTAATGGTTCAATTACAAAGAAAGTTAACATATCAGGCTGTGATGTATCTCTCGCTGCAAAAGCAAGTATTGAAAAGGCAGGCGGTACAGTAGCAGCTTAAGCACAATTATGGAAAATTTTTTCCACAAGATAGGGGTAATCGTGAAAGACAAAAATCTTCGATCGAAATTTTTGTTTACTATAATTGCCCTCATTGTGTTTCGAGCGTTTGCAGCAATCCCAATTCCAGGAATTGATATCGCGAGACTTCAACAGTTTCTTTCAAACAATCAATTTTTTGGTTTGCTTGATGTGTTTTCTGGTGGAGGACTCTCAAGTCTTTCAATTGTAATGCTTGGTGTTGGACCATATATTACTGGTTCAATTATCATGCAGCTCTTGACTATGATGTCGCCGAAACTCAAGGCTCTATATCACGAAGAAGGCGAAGCTGGTAGAAAGAGATTTACACAATATTCAAGAATGCTTACCGTTCCTCTTGCACTCATTCAGTCAATTGGCTTCATTTTGCTTCTTAGAAACCAGGGTGTTCTAAATGCAATGACGCCATTTAACCTAGGTGTAAACGTTATCATTGTGTCAGCAGGTTCAGTACTCTTGATGTGGATTGGTGAGCTCATCACTGAGTTTGGTATTGGAAACGGAGTTTCACTTATTATCTTTTCAGGTATAGTGGCTCGTATTCCAAGTGCTATCAACGAACTTGCGCTCAACTATGATGCATCACAGATTCCAATGATAATCGCATTCTTTATCGGTGCTCTAGTAGTTATCGGTGGGGTAGTGTTCATTACTGAAGCAGAACGTCCTGTTCCTGTTACATATGCTAAACGTGTTCGCGGAAACAAAGTGTATGGAGGTATATCAACATATCTTCCACTTCGTATAAACCAAGCAGGTGTGATTCCAATTATTTTTGCGCTTTCAATTCTTGTATTTCCTCAGATGATCGCACAGTTTTTGGTTACATCAGGTAATGTTGCGCTTCATGCTGTTGCTCAGGCAGTTATAAGCGCTCTTCAGAATCAGCTTGTGTACGGAGCTTTGTATTTCTTCTTTGTATTTGTCTTTACTTACTTCTACACAGCTGTAACTTTCGAGCCAGATTCAATTGCAACAAATTTACAGAAGAACGGTGCGTTTATTCCTGGTGTTAGACCAGGTGTACCAACTTCTGAATACCTTGCAAACATCATCACTCGCATTACGCTTGTGGGAGCACTCTTTCTAGGTGCTATCGCTGTTCTTCCTTTAATTTTGCGAGCCGTAACTGGTGTGGCATCTTTGACGATTGGCGGTACTGCACTTTTGATTGTAGTTTCTGTAGTTATTGACCTCATCAAAAAGGTTGAAGCACAGCTTACAATGAGAGAGTACTAAAACAGTCATAAATATAAAACAAAAAGCCAGCATAGCCGCTGGCTTTTTGTTTATTTACACATGTCACTCATCTGGTAATTTTCCAAAAAATCGGCTAATATAGAGCTTATAATGATGCAAAAAGAGAAAAAGCCGATAGCGTTCTTGTTTATTGGTCGGTCTGGTTGTGGTAAGGGTACTCAGGCAGATATTTTCATAAAAAAATTCAAAGAAACTCATCCTCATGAACCTTTGTATTATCTTGAATCCGGAAAGAATTTTCGTGAGTTTATTTCTAAAGAAAACTTTTCAAGTGTGCTGTCTAAGAAAATAATGGAGACAGGTAAGCTTCAACCGGAATTTTTGGCAGTATGGGTGTGGTCACATTTAATGATTAGAAATATGAAGGAAGGTGAACATCTGGTTCTTGACGGTGTTCCTCGAAAGCTTAGAGAAGCTCATGTGCTTGAAACCGCATTTGATTTTTACGGTTTTAAAGAAGTATATGTTATACATATAGATATTACTCGAGAAGAAACAAAACGAAGACTTGCAATACGTGGAAGAATGGATGACAAAGATCCTAAAGAAGTAGATGAGAGACTTGATTGGTTTGACAATGATGTTACACCTGCAATTGAATTTTACTCAAACAATCCACGGTACAAATATATTCATGTTAATGGAGAGCGAGAGATAGAAGTGGTACATGATGAAATCATTGAAAAAGTTGGACTCTAGTTTTTGCAGTCACATCAGATGGAGTGGTAATTTAAGAATAGAAATGATTAAATTAAAAACAAAAGAAGATATAGAAATTTTACGGGAAGGTGGCAAACATCTGTCTTTTGTCTTATTTCAACTTAAAAAAGCTGCAAAGCCAGGGGTGACAACAAAAGAGCTCGATGATCTAGCTTACAAACTCACCATTGAGAAAGGAGATACTCCTGCTTTTCTTAACTATCAGCCGTATGGTGCAGATCGGCCATATCCGGCAAGTGCTTGTATTTCTATAAACAATGAAATCGTTCACGGTATTCCGAATGAATCAGAAAAGATTTTAAAAGAAGGAGATATTGTTTCTTTAGATATGGGCTTGATACATAAAGGGTTGTTTGTGGATTCTGCTATTACCGTGCCAGTTGGAAAAATTGATGATGCTGCAAAAAAACTCCTAAAAGCAACTCGTGAATCTTTGGAAGCTGGAATAAAAGCTGTGAAAGTTGGTGGTCACATTGGGGACATTGGTGCGGCTATAGAGTCTGTGGCAAAGAAATATAAATTTGGAATCGCTGAAGGTTTGTGTGGACACGGTGTTGGTTTTGCTGTACATGAAGACCCATATGTACCCAACGAAGGAATGACAGGTGAGGGGCCAGAGCTTGTACCAGGACTTGTAATCGCTATTGAGCCAATGTTTAACGAAGGTACGGGACAAATAAAACTTGCAAAGGATAAGTGGACATACGTCACAAAAGATGGGAAGAGAAGCGCTCATTTTGAGCACACAATAGCTGTTACTGAAGAGGGAATAGAGATTTTGACTTAACATAATTTATGTTGTCTAGTATATTGGCCTTATTAATGAATAATAAATTCATATAATCTTCATGTAGGTTTTGTTAATGTGTTGAAAGTTATACGTACCTTAAAACCTGTTTTCACTACAGTAGAAAAAGCTTAATTATAGTTATGTTTTTTCTACTGTAGTGAAAAACACAGTGTAAACAACAACCAACCAACGAAAGGAATTTAGTATGGGATTAATAGGAACATTGGCTGAAAGTGTATTTGGAAAGGGGTGGAGCCCTCAAAATGTGAATTCTGATTTATCAGGATCAAAAACCGTAATGGTCAGAGGGACGAGGAGAATATCCTTACCTCTTTTTGAGGTTTTTGCCTCCAATACGAACCGGAGCGCTAAAATTAAAATATCCCAAGTGTGGCCAGTGTTCGAAAAACTCTTCTACATGAACGGATATGTTGTGACTTCACAATCAGACAGCGTTTTGGTTTGCGACGAGATGAGAGATGGTGCTCTTATAAACCTTAAAAAGGATGCGTTGGATTTTGACAAATCTGCCATAGTCAGCCTCGGACAAATCTTGTCTTTGCTGCTTGAACAGGGAAGTGGTGAAGAAGGCTCACTCTTAACTAACGGATGGTCAAATGGGTTCCGTGTTGTTAACGACTATGATGAGCTTTGCACACTTGTTGTCTATGCAGATTCGGAAGGCTGGTGCATTGGTGTCGAAGCTGATGACAAAGGCGGACTTAAGAAGGGTCGCTTCTTTTATCCTCAGTAAAATAATTGTTGAGTCCTGGTTTGTATCTCGTTGAATTAAACGAAACAAACCAGGGCTTTTATTTTTTTATATTATTCACAACTCTATTGGATTTTTTCTATATTTTTTATTTGTATTTTGCGGTACAATTGTAAAGAATATGAATCCTAATTTTTCACAAGAAGGTGGGGCTTTTACAAATTCTCAGGATGAACTCGCATTTTTGCGAGAACGTATTGCATCACTTGAAAAAAACTTTGAGCAGAAAGGTGAAAAAATAAACCGTGAAGAAATAATTCGCGAACAAATAGACTCGTATAAAAAAGTCTCTCCAGAAGTTGCTCTCCATCAAGATTTTGCACTCACGCATTCACAAGTAGAGGGGATAGTACTCGACCTCTCTCCAGAAGAGCATGACAAAAAAATGGAAGAATTGGTGGGGACTCTTCAAGAAAAAGGAATTCATAATACTTTGCGTGTGGTTGAAGGTTTGAAAAATCCGCACCTAGAGGATGATTTCCACAGATTTTTAGTGGAGTATGTAAAAAAAGGATATCTGCTCGAAGGGATGAATGAGCGTGCCCCAATATATAAAACACTTCGACGTACTCTATACGAAATTGCTTTTCCTGATGCAGAGAAAGACGAGAAACAAAAACCTCTAAAAGAGTTTATTTCAAGCATGGAGCAATTTTATTCTGGTCTTTTGAATGCTGGAGGAATAAAAAGCCTTCACGACTATATAACTATCGAGCTTGCAAATTCATACAATAGTCAAGAAACTGTGTTTTATATGTCGGTACCAAATGACCAATGTGATTTGTTTGAAAAGCAAATACTTTCTGTTTTTTCCAAAGCAAAAGTACTTGCTAAACATGATGACTACAATATTTTCAATGAATCCGGAATAACAAGTGGTTCGTTTGCTTCATATGTGAAGAGTGATGCACTACCTCTTAAGCTTTATGATGAATATGATTATGATCCTCTCAATATCGTTCTCAACTCATTTTCTAAAATAGGTAAAGCAGGTGAAGGTGCTGCTATACAAATTATTCTTAATCCGGCAGGAGATTTTTACCTATCTCGCTTTAAAAAAGCACTTGAGGAAATTGAAAAAGGTGGATCTAAAAAAGAAGCACTAGATGTAACCTATGATTTAGGTGAAGAGCTTGCAAAAGACTTTAAAATTTTTATTAAAGACATGTTCAAGGGGGATAAAAAGAAAACCGAGAAAGACCAGTTCGAACACAAATATGTTGACCAAGCTACGGTAGAAAGTTTAAAGAAAAAAATATCCTCTCCTGTGGTTGCTGCAAATATCCGCATTTTGGCATCTGCAGAAAACAGAGCACGAGCAGAGGCTATTCGTAGTGAGCTAGAATCTACCTTCAACCAATTTGTAAGCACTACAGGAAATAGTGTTGTTTTCACAAAATGTGAAGGAAGTAAACTAAATGTTCTTGTAAGGAATTTCTCGTTCAGGTATTTTATTGATGGTGAAGTTTTGCCTATGAATATTAAAGAACTCACAACTATTATGCATTTTCCTGCAGGCGGGCTTGCATCAAACCCAAACTTGAAAGAAGCAAAAGCAGGTTCAGCTCCTGCGCCAGTAGGTATGCCAGAAAGTGGATTGTTTCTTGGTACAAATATTCACCAAAATATTAAAAAAGAAATTTATATAACTCCAGAAGACAGACTTCGTCATATGTATGTTATTGGTCAGACTGGTACAGGTAAGTCTGTATTTTTGAAGAATATGGCAATTCAGGATATTAAGAATGGGGAAGGTGTGTGTTTTATTGACCCGCATGGTTCGGATGTAGATGCTGTTCTTGCCTGTGTTCCACCTGAGAGATATCAAGATGTTATATATTTTGACCCTGCGTATACAGAAAGACCGATGGCTCTCAACATGCTCGAATTTGATCCAACTCGTCCAGATCAAAAAACATTCGTAGTAAATGAATTATTTAGTATTTTCAAAAAACTTTTCAGTTCCGACACTATGGGCCCTGCGTTTGAACAATATTTCCGAAACTCTGCTGGTCTTGTGATGGAACATCCAGAAAGTGGTTGTACCCTTGTTGATGTTTCTCGTGTTCTTTCGGATAAAAGATATCGCGATCTTAAGCTTGCTCATTGTAAAAATCCTCTCATTGCACAATTTTGGGCAAATGCAGAAAGAACCAGTGGGGAGCAGGGTTTGGCAAACTATGTGCAATATGTGACAAATAAATTCGATGTCTTTCTTTCAAATGACATTATGCGTCCTGTTGTTGCTCAAGAAAAATCATCTTTCAATTTTAGAGACATTATGGATAGAAAAAAGATTTTACTCGTCAATCTTTCAAAAGGACGTCTAGGAGACCTAAATGCAAACCTTATAGGACTTATTCTTGTTGGAAAGATTTTGATGGCAGCTTTGTCTCGTACTGATTTAGTAGGTAGAGAAGAGTTTCCACCTTTCTATCTTTATATTGATGAGTTTCAGAATATCACAACAGACTCAATCTCAACTATACTTTCTGAGGCCCGAAAATATAAACTTAGTCTTACGATTGCACATCAATTTATAAAACAGATTGAGGAAAATATTAGAGATGCGGTATTTGGAAACGTTGGGTCTATGGCAGTGTTTCGTGTGGGTGCCGAGGATGCAGAATTTTTGGTAAAACAATTTGAACCTGTGTTCACGACAAAGGATATTATGAATATCGATAACCTAAATGCTTATTTAAAAATCCTTTCCCAAGGAAAGCCTGTAAGACCATTTAGTATCCATGAACCTTTTCCACCGCAGGGAAATGTTGATGTGGCTGATAAGCTAAAGCAGCTTTCATATCTTACATATGGAAAAGACAGAACAGAGGTAGAAGAGGGTATTATGGAAAAATATGCTCCTACTGGAGGAATGAGTGTTAAATTATAGGATAAAGTATATAATCATAATCCTATGACACACTTCAAAAAAGAAAAAACACTTGTAATTATTAAACCAGACGGAGTGCAACGTTCACTTGTTGGAGAAATCATAAAGCGCTACGAGAGAGTAGGGCTTAAACTTATCGCAATGAAGATGATAACGGTAGAGGGTGATTTTATAGAGAAACATTACACCCTTGATCCAGAATGGAGAAGAATAACAGGAGAGAAAACAATAAAAGGGTATTTAGACAAAGGTCTTACACCGCCATCAAATGATCCTCTCGAAATTACTGGTGTGCTTTTAGGAAAACTTAAAAAATACATGACGAGCGGTCCTGTGGTTGCGATGGTGTGGCAAGGAGCTCATGCTGTAGCTCTCGTGCGTAAACTTACGGGCGGAACAGAGCCACTAACCTCCGATGTGGGGACCATACGTGGAGATTTCGTTCTTGACTCATACCAGATGACTGATAGCGATAACCGTTCTATACGAAATTTGGTGCACGCCTCTGGCTCTGTAGTTGAAGCAGAACAAGAGATTCCTCATTGGTTTAAGGAAGATGAAATAATTAAATATAATCATATTCAAGAAAAAATTCTCTATGATGTAAATTTGGATGGAATTTTAGAATAATCTTTCAATTTCTTGATTTAATGATTTTTGGGTGTAATATTCATTTTAGTATGAACTTTCCATCTCAAATAGTAACGGCGGAAGGTGCCATTGGCATCATTCCGGTAACAGACGATGAAGATTCTGTTTCACCTAGCAACGGAAAAACTGTTTCAGTGACACCAAAACGTGATTCGGTTTTCAAACCAGTTGATGTAGGTGCTCAGACTCGTCGAGCCTACTCCGGCTGTTTTTTTAGGGTTTAAGGTGATATTTTTTATTTGATTCCATATTGGGTACCTCAAGTTAATCTTGTGGTACTTTTTTCTTTGTGGTGCTACATGAAGTTAACATTGCATTCTCAGATTGCAAGTATATAATCCAAATGGGGGATGTTTGAGAATGTTCACCGATAAGTTTTCGCAAGGGAGTCTTATATCCTTGAGTTCTGGTTGAATACGTTTACGCGCAATTCCGATGAACTCATATGCGGACACCCACTTGGATTCTGTTCAAGGCGAACATTCTCGCACTCCCTAATAAAAACACTTCCCTTGGGAAGTGTTTTTATTTTCCATTTTTATATATATGTGTGATAAAATACAGAATAGTTTTTATCAATCATTTTTTATATGAAATTTTTTCGTTTATTTTTATCAATATTGTTTCTGGTTTGTAGTTTTGTAATAAGCCAACAAAACGTTTCCGCTTCTGTTGTTCCTGGTCCTGGAATTGAGATTAAAAATCAGACGGAATTTACAAATCTTTCTTTTGAAGACAGGGTTTACAAACCAGGGGATACTGTAAAAGCCTCGTTTACTTTTGTTAATAAAGATTCTTTTGATTATAGCGATATTTCACTCAGTCCATATCTTGAGGTTTTTTCATCGACAACAAAAGCTTTCGATGTTTATGGTATCCAAAATAAAGTAGGATCATATTTTATTCCACGTTCTTCCAGTAAAGTAATTTCATTTGAGTATACAATTCCACAATCTGGAAACATAACAAAAGATGCAAGTGTGCGTCTTGTGGCTAGTGTATTTCAGGGTACAGGAGCTTCACTTGGACCTGTGGGTAGTTCAATAAAAGTTGATGGATTAATTTCTTCTGTTAATGTTGTGAATGCTTACTTAAAAGTAAGTAATAATATATATGGTGTTCAGGAAGGTCCTGTTATTTCATCTACGACCCCGGCCCACCTAATTGTAAAGCTTCAAAATAATACTGGAGATGCTATATCCCTAAAACCAAAAATTACAATTTTCGATCTCCAGCCTTCTCGTCCAGAGGTCGGAGATAAAACGTATAGCGTTTTAAGTCTCAAAAAAAGAGAATCCCACGATCTCGATATAGAACTCCCTCAGATAGTAAAGCCCGGCGTGTACGCCGGAGAATTACGTCTTTTTGACGAAAAAGGGATTGAACGCTCAACTCTTATAACAAGTCGATGGATTATTGATGGAGATATGGTGACTATACCTAGTGTAACCATTGATAAAACTACCCTTAAAAAAGGAGAACAAGCAAATGTGACTGTGGTCTATACGGGAGCTCCAGTAAATATAGGTACAAGAGGTGTTTATAGTGTAGGTAAGGGAGAGTTAAAAGTTACTCTTTTTGGAAATGAAAATCAGGTTGTGGCTGAAGATAAGAAAGAGGTTGATTTTGACACGTTGAACTCGAATGCTGTTTTTAATCTTGTCACCAAAGAAGATGTCTCAAAGCTCAGTGTTCTTGTAATTGCGCTAAAAGGTGAAAAAGAACTTGCTCGCTACAGTACTCTTCTTACAGACCCAGATGTCCCGGTTGTTGTGGAATCTCCTATAAAAAATATAATTGTTTTTTCGATATTTTCTCTTATTGTTTTGTTGTTGGTTTTTTTTGCATTTTTTAAAATTAAATCAAGAAAAAAACTACCAACTTTATTTCTTGTAGTTATTTTTTTTACAGCTTTGTTTGGTCTAGGTGGAAAAGAGGTTTTGGCTGCTGACAGAGCCTGTCTTAATGGTCAGTTTTGTGCTCAAGGGTCTATGACTTCTAATCTTGTGGTTGCTCCAAGTGCGGATATTTCTTCCAACATTTGGAATGTGGCAGAAGCTCAGGTGTGTGCTAATGGAGGTGGGCAGACTACTATGGTCTATGCAATCTATGATTCAAATAATAATTTAGTTTCTACAAAGACAGCTGTTCAAAATGATGGAGCTGCAGCATCCCATGATGATTATAATTCTTGGGTTGACTCTTATAACTCTGATATGTATTGGTACTATCAATACATGTATTATGCAGACACTTGGGTTGATCCAAGTGATGATAATTCTGATCCATATGGTCAACGTCAAGGTTATATTGATTTTGCGAACCACTATCTGGATCTTGCTAACGACATGTTGTCTTTGATGAATAATTATAATCAATGGAGGACATTTACGGGATTTTATCCGAATACTGCAAATAGTATCCCTGTCCATATTATAGCTCCAACAACACCCGGTACATACAGGCTCGTGACTTCTGTTTCGCTCTTTGCAAATTATCGTGACGCGTGGAGAGCTGCTGGTGATGAGACAAATGGGGGACCAAAAACTCAAGGACCAATATCGTTTCAGTATAATTTTACTGTAGCCCTTCCTCCCTCCGCTCCCACAATCACCTCAACTGGAGGTCCTCTGTCTTGCGGAGTAAATTCATACACTTTTAATTGGGGAGCCGTATCGGGAGCAGTCTATTATGGAGCTCATATACTAGATGATACTGTCAGAACTGCAGGAGCTGCAGACTGTACATATGGAACTGATATCTGTGTAGGAGACTCAAGTATTGGGACTTCATATTCCGTACTTTCTACATCACAAACTCCTTCTTGTGGGATTCTTGCTGTTGGTTCATCTCTCACACCAGGACAATCCATTACGTCTTGCGACGGAAGATTTAAATTTATATTACAAACAGATGGAAATGCGGTAATCTATCCTACAAATTCTAGTACGGCCTTATGGAGTTCAGGAACTAATGGTAAAGCTTCTGCAAAAATAATTATGCAAGGAGATGGAAATCTTGTAATTTACAATTCATCAGGAGGATTTATTTGGGGTTCAATTAACAGTACTGGTGGTCACGGGGGAACACCAACTGGTTTAAATATGCAAGCAGATGGAAATCTTGTCATATATGCAACAAATGGGGGTGTGTTGTGGAATTCAGGAACAGGAGGTCATAGTGTTGTTACTTTGCAACCAGGACATTCATACGAAGCCAGGGCGTATGCATATAATTCAATCGGTTGGAGTGGTGGATCAAACACTATTAAATTTAGCGTGCCAAGTTTGTCGCAATGTACTCAGTCATGTACTCGTAGTGACGGTGTTGTTGTTCTTAATAATGGAACAACCACCCTTTATGCTACACCTCAAACTAATTGTATCGATGGGGTGAAGGCTGTGGCTACATGTAATAATGGAGTATTTCTTATTAATGGTACCACAACGGATTATCAAGCAAGTTGTAGTTGTGTTTCAAACTATATATGTCAAGGTTCAACATTGGTAGACACTAATCATTGTGGACAATCGAGGACAGCTGGTGTGGATCAACAATGTAGTACAGGTTCTAGAGGGGTTGATATTTATGGGAATTGGGAGTTTATGAAAATAAATTCTTTCTTGAGTAATCCTAGCTACATTGCAAAAAATAACTCATGTACCCTCAAGTATAATATCTCAAATGGGTCATCAACATGCTCCATTTCCGGATATGGTTCAAATTTTCCTCGTATAATTAATCTAATAAACGGTTCAGCGATTGGATCAGTCACAACCATGCCACTTGCATCAAGTACAACATATAGACTTAGTTGTGGTTATGGAACTGTAAACATAGTAAAGGATGCTGTATGTAGAGTATTGAGTGTTGCTGAATATTAAAATTTCTTTACAAAAAACATCTTTAAAACTAGATGTTTTTTGTATGTAAGCAAGAAAAAACATGATACAATTATTTTGTTCATAATTTAAATATTCAATGGCAGAAGTAAAACTTCATTTTTGTGGTGGTGTCGGCACGGTAACAGGTGCTAACTTTTTATTGGAGACAGGAAAGTTGAAAATTGTTGTGGATTGCGGGTTAGTTCAGGGGACCAAACTTGATAATGAACAAAATCGAAAAGCCTTTCCGTACGATCCAAAAGATGTAGATATTCTTTTTATCACACATGCGCACATGGACCACATAGGTCGTGTTCCAAAGCTGGTGCATGATGGTTTTAACGGTGTAATATATTCCACTCCAGAAACAAAAGCTCTTGCTGAAGTTATGTTGGCAGATGCTCTAAGTCTTCTCACGAGAGAAGCTCAAAAAGAGGGGCTTGAACCTTTTTATAATGAGCAAGATGTAAAGCAGGCATTAGATATGTGGCACATGATTCAATATCACACAATAACTCCAATCGGGGATTCTATTCAGGTATATTTGCGCGACCCGGGGCATATTTTAGGATCTTCCATGGTTGAATTTAGGCGTAATGCAAAACGGTTGGTGTTTACCGGAGATTTAGGCAATACGCCAACTCCACTTTTGCGAGATACTGAACCACTTGAAAATACGACATATCTAGTTACTGAAAGTGTGTATGGAGATAGAAATCATGAAAATAGGGAAGACCGCAGAGCCAAGCTTGCAGAGGCAATAAACAAAAGTTTAGCACAAGGTGGAACGCTCCTTATTCCTTCCTTTTCTTTAGAAAAAACTCAAGTACTTCTTCATGAACTTAATGATTTATTGCTTGAACAGAAAATTCGCAAAGTTCCTATTTATTTAGATTCTCCTCTGGCGATTAAAGTCACAGAAATCTACCGCGCCATGACACAAAGTTTCAATAATGATGCAAAGTTAGAAATCAGTGGGGGTGATGATATTTTCAATTTTCCAGAATTACACAATGTAGATGGTGGTGAAGAATCACAAACTCTTGATCGAACTTCAGGGCCAAAAATAATAATTGCTGGCAGTGGAATGTCTAATGGGGGACGCATTGTAAAGCATGAAAAGATATACTTACCTGATCCTAATAGCACAGTTTTATTTATTGGATATCAATCTGTGGGAACATTGGGACGAGCAATAACAGAAGGTGCAAAATATGTACAAATCGGTGGCGAGACGGTACCTGTTAGGGCGCACATCGCTGTTGTTTCAGGATATTCTTCACATAAAGACTCAGATCATATTGTAGAATTCGTGGAGACTTCTGCAAAAACTTTGAAAAAAGTTTTTGTGGTAATGGGTGAACCCAAAGCTTCACTTTTCCTTGTTCAAAAACTTAAAGACCTTGCTGGTGTAGATGCATATCACCCAGAGCAAGACGAGGTAGTTACGTTGGATATGTAGGTGTGTGATATAATACATTTTTAATATATGTCTCTACACGATATAAAAATTTGTGTTTCTGGTGCAGCTGAAACTTCCCATTGTGGAAAAGAAGCATATGAACGTGCAAAGGAGATTGGAAGGGAAATTGCAAGACAGGGTGCAACTATTATGTCTGGTGCGACAACAGGTTTCCCATACTGGTCTTCCATCGGAGCAAAAGAAGCTAATGGTTTTTCCATTGGGCTTTCTCCTGCTTCAAATGAAGATGAACATATTCATGCATACCGTCTTCCTACAGAAAATATGGATTTAATTATTTATACGGGTTTTGGTTTCTCAGGAAGAAACTTAATGCTCACTCGCTCTTCTGATGCTGTAATAGTGGGGTGTGGAAGGATTGGGACTATCAATGAATTTACAATTGCATTTGAAGATAATAAACCAATTGGTATTTTAGAAGGACCTTGGATGGCGGATGATATTATTCGCATGATTATTGAAAATAGCAATCGACCACATTCGCATGTTGTTTTTGATAAAGATCCAAAAAAACTCATAGAAAAAGTTATACAAATGGTTATGCTGAGAAAGAAAGGAGTATATCAGGCATATAAAAACTATGATGGGGTAGAGGGTGATAGTGCGAAAAGTTCTATCTTATAGACTGACTTATATAAAAAGAGTCGCGTCCTTCGGACGCGACTCTTTTTATATAATATAAGATTATGCTGTTGCGAGTTCTGTAATTCTCTGGAAAGTTTCAGGATGAGTTGCTGCAAGTTCCGCAAGCATTTTTCGATTCACATCAATATTCTTTTTCTTGAGGTTGCCGATAAATTTACTGTATGAAATTCCTTTTACATCAAGTGCTGCATTGATCTTTACATTCCATACTCGTCGAGCTTCACCTTTCTTGTCTCGTCGGTGTGCAAATGCATAAGTACCAGCATGTGCAATAGCTTCATATGCTTGCTTTTCTTTAGTGCTGCGTCCAAAACGGTAACCTTTTACCTGTTTTAGGATATTTCGTCGTGTTTTAAGTGCGTTAACACCTTTCTTTACTCGTGCCATGGTTGTTTATTTAGAAGGAAGATATCGGCTTTTTGCCTTGTTTGTAAAAAAGTTAGCATAACTAGTAGCGCGCTTTTTTGAGAGCTGGCTACCTCGGCTTTCTTTTGCATTAAAGTGGTTTTGTCCGGCTTTTCGTCCTACGATTTTGCCGTTCTTTGTCACTTTAAGTCTTTTTGTGATTGATTTGTTGGTTTTCATATTCTTTCCAAAAACGTCCCTCTATATTACTGATTTTTTTGATTTTGTCTAGTTTTCTTACTTTTTCTTTTCAATTAGGGTTGTCCAGCCTTTAGGACTCTTTTTAGGTTCTTCGGCAATTTTGAATTCTACCGTGATAAGTGAAAGCACTTTTTGTAATCTTTCCTTTAAAAAGTCAGGATTTAGGTACTTTGAGCGGCCTGGGAGAAATAGGTTTATTTGTATTCTGTGTCCCTCTGCTAGCCATTCTGAAGCTTTTTTTGCTTTAAGTTGAAGGTCGTTGTCCCCAGTACCAATGCGCACCTGTAGGGTCTTCACTTCAATCACGTGTGTACGAGTTTTTGCGACTTTAGCCTTCTTATTTTCGAGATATTGAAACTTTCCGTAATCCATTATCTTGGCTACTGGAGGAACTGCGTTTGGAGAAATTTCAATTAAGTCTGATTCTAGTTCCGCAGCTTTTTCAAGAGCTTCTCGGAAGGAGAGGACTCCGTAATTATTTCCTTCGCTATCAATAACGCGCAATTCTTTTGCTCGTATTTGATGATTAATTCTGTATGTTGGTGCTGCCACGCGTGTAAATATAAAGTGATTATTTATTAATGTACATTTGAATATAACACAAAAAATGGAATTTTACAATGTAAAAGAAAAAGCCAGAACCTACCACGACGTGGTTGGTTCTGGCTTAGAAGTTGAAGTTGCGTCAAGAAATTGCCGAGGCGATTTCCATCTGACTCATATTTTCAATGACAACTACTCCGTTTTGGTAGAGAACACGGAATCCCTCTGTTGGGGATTCGATAGCATGAAACATCCTCGAGCTTCCATTCATGGCATGGAATTGGCGTTTCCTGCCATCAATATCTCCCATGTATGATTGGTCGACTAGGCCGGGGCAAAAATTTCCTTTCCTTACCTCGTTACATATGAGGGCTTGGATTAAAACTCCTGTGGTATGAACATCCTTCGGTGTTTCCGCAGTCAGCAGTCCTTTTTTAAAAGTTGCACGGAATACGCGTCCGTCTTTTGTTGAGGGAGGGTTCTTGGGGTCAAATTTGACCTTTGAAGTGCCAAGGTCAATAAATTTAACCCCGTCAGCTTCCACGTAGGAAACTCCAAGTGTGACTTCGCCACCATTAACTTCGCTAAGTTGCATAATGAACTAATTTTCTCAAACAAGTATTGTTGTTATTTCCGATTAACATTTATTGTCTTTCGGTGTTTGAGTTCAGCGGTCAATTATACAACTTTGCAAAAATAAGTCAAGAAAATGAAGATGATATGAAGATTCTTCCTAAACTATTTTTATTAAAGTTTGCTCAATCACTTTTGGATTTTTTGTGTATATATAAAGTTCTTGTACAGTTCCGCTTCCACGAACAATTGCTTTTAATCCGCCAGTAATTGGAAGGAATTTAATTCCGCGCTTTCCTCCTTTACTTGTGGTAGTTTTGATTATTCCAATACTGATTTTGCTTACTTCTGGTATGTGGTGGGCCGTTTCAACAACCTCTCGGGCTAAGTCGGTAAGAGTCGTGTGGCTCGCTGTTATTTTTTTATTTACTTTGGGCATGGGTGTTTAGTATATAACTCATCATGCAATAAATATACAAAAAAATAAACCCAAAAAGATATCCACCTTTAAAGGTTTTGCATATTATTTAATAGGAGTACAATTTAATGTAGATTTTTTGAGAAGAGTTTCTCTTTTGTGGGAAACAATTCAATTGTTTCAATTTAAGTCAACGCCGATTCGCTACCGGCAGGACCAGGGCGCACGATGCAATCGTGCGCCCTAATTACTTTATACAAAAACATGAGGCCGGTTCCCTTGGTGGGAACCGGCCAGATTTAGAATCGCCTAAATTGTTTTTCAAAAGGACGGTGTAACATTGGCGGCTCTTTTTTGCTTGCAAGCTCTTTTTTTGGTTTTTGCCAAACATAGGGCGCCAAAAGGAAACTTTACTGAGCAAAATGTCTTAGCCTCCCGTCTACTCTTTACGATCGAAAGAACAATTCAAATGATTGTTGACCTTTGATGTCGGTATACTTTTGAGTCGCAGCGACAACCTCTTGCTCCTTCAAGGCGGCATCACCAAAAGCGGTTTAATAGGCACCGCTCGCAGGGTTAGTTAACCACCTTTTAGCCCGAGCGATTTGTATCAACTCTCTAAATCTAAACTAAGTCTACATTAAAATATTATATATGTTAAAGGGTTGGGCTCTGTTGTAATGTGTTGAATTGCACTACATAAACCAAAGGTGTAGACTGCTTTTAGTATGAAAAAGTTGCAAGGCACTATAGTTTTCGTGGTCAAAGATGGCAAAGTTCTTTTGGCTAGAAAGAAACTTGTGCTTGGTATTGGAAAATGGAATGGGTATGGTGGAAAGCTCAACGTTGGGGTAGATAAAGATTTTCTCGATTGTGCAGTAAGAGAGTTTAGTGAAGAGTCTGGGAGAGCAGCCATAAAGAGGGAAGACCTGGAGCAAGTAGCTCTAATCACTTTTCACAACGGAGATAAATTTGAATTCACTTGCTATATTTACATTGCTTCAGATTTGCAAGGGTTTCCAAGTGAGACGGATGAAATGGGCGAACCTTCATGGTTTCCTGTGGGTGCAATTCCTCCGAAAGAAGAATTTATGGAGTCGGATTATTTTTGGGTTCCGAGAATCTTCAAAGGAGAAAAACTCTCAGGTGATATTTGGTACGACGGAGAATTCCATTTGACCGAGCGCGGAGTTGAATTGAAAATAGTCGATCACTTTTAGTGGTCGGCTTTTATTTTATGGAGATATCGAGAATCGGTCACGAGTCAGATTTTTGTCGTCACAAAAATCTGCTCTCGACCCCGACTCGCACTTTTTTCTGCTGAAAAAAGTATGCTCCGTCTTTCGATTCCGCACGTAGGCAAAACTCTTTGCCTACTGCATCTCCACTTGAATTTTGTACAGAAAAAACACCAGAAAGGTTCTGGTGTTTTTTCAACAAAATATCAGTGGACATAGTGCGTGAAAGTTGGAACCAACTATATCCTTGGATATTTGAAGCGTCTCAGGCGATTGTAGGGCAGGGGCGTGTTGAAAATGTTTATGTTTAGAGCAATATCAGAATATATCAGTATCACAAGAAGGGAATTGAATTAGTGAAAAGGAGTTCTGTGTGAATATCTACAAATTGACTTTTAATAAGCTTGGAGTAAAGTAAATTCTTTATGAATCCTGACGAAAAAATATTGGAAGCTAAAGATATGAGAAATATAATCCATGAAAGAGGGTTGTATTCTGAGGAACGAGCAAACGAAGCCTCTATTGAATTTATTAGACTCGAGGTTCAAATCGCAACACTTCTACTTGGTTTAACTGGCGTGTTTTGGAATCTTTACTCCTCAAACTTGAAGGGGGTTGCTATTGCTTCAACTGCAGCAATAATTTTGATAAAAATAGCCTTTTCTTTCATATTGTTTTTTCTTGTAGGTTCTCTTTCGGTAGGTTTAATTCAATTGAAAAGGGTTGAGAAGTTTTGGGACGGAGTATCTTTGACTCGCACAGTTAGATTTAATAAATGGCATGATGTTATAGCGAAAAAAACTACTTTTGAAGAGGCTCACGCATATCATGAAGGAACCAAAATAGAAGGAGGAGCTATGATTCAAACACCAAAATGGCCTTGGATACTTCAGAGTGTTTTTCTAGGGATTTCTATAACTTTAATATTTGGTATAGCGATAGCATTTGTTGTTGTGAGTTAAGACATACGTGGTAAAATAAATGAAGGTTATTAATTAATCTTAGTAATCAAAAATATGAAAATATCTGGAACATCTTCAACTATTTAAGAAACAGCTCCCATCAGGGAGTTGTTTTATAATGGTGGCAAAAACAAATTTTAAATAAGCTTTTACTCAAATGATTTCAGAACTCGATTTTAAAAATGAATTGATACGCAAATTGAGTGTCGAAAAAGGATGGATTGATGGTGATAAAGAAATTTCAGATGGTAAAAAAGTTGATATTTTGAATCACAGAAAAAAGGTTGCGATTGAGGTCAAAGATGACACAGTCCATAAATCAGAAATGCCCTCTCCAGAAAGACCAATAATATGTACCACGACGGATATAGGAAGGATGAATAAGATATTGTCCGACCATATTAAAAAAGCCAGAATAAAGTTTAAAAAATATTCTGACTATAAAACAATTTTATTGATTAGGACTGAACATAGAATTATGGATACTGTGAGATATGCAATTGATGGCTTACATACTTACACTCAAACTTCTTATATTGGTAGGAGAGGAAAATATAGTGAGCACACACGAGAGAACATTGGGTGTTATATCATATGTGATTCTGATGGAGGTCTTCATTACATACCAAATCCTCATTGTAAGTTTTCAGAGAATTTAGTTTCAAAAAGAGAAGCTGAGGATATACTGGAACAGTCTCTTGATGAAATTCGTGAGGTTTAAAACGGATACTGATGAACAGTTCAATAACAGTTAAAATACGCTGAGGAACAGCCTAAAAACAGCGTAGCAAAGTCGGATAGATTTTTGGGAAGAAGTGTATTAAAATATGAAGACAACTTAATAATGTTAGAAGTAGCCTAAACCAGTGAGAAATTGCTGGCATGGTGAAGAAAGACCAGTAACGATTAAAGAACCCATCATATGGGGCGTCGTTACTGGCCTTACTGGGAAACTGGTAAGGAGGGCGAAAGCTCTCACCTATGTGGTGGGCTTTTTGCTATCTTAATTTAAAAAACTATGTTTAATTTTTTTCATAAATTAGGTATTGGAATTGTATCGGCGTTTGTTGCATTTACAGGGTCCTTCCATACAGCTCCTATTGCTGTAACCCAAACTGGAACATCCAGTGCTTCAGAAATCGTAGATACTTCTTCTGTTGTCTCTCATGTTCAAAAAGAGGAAACTAAAAAGTCAGCTGCTATAGACAATTCAGCAGAGATACAAGCACAGGTTCAATTGCAATTAAAAGCTAAAGCAGAACAAGATGCTTTGATTGCAAAACAAAAAGCTGATGAACAAGCTAAGTTGGATGCGCAAAAAGCTGAAGCGGATAGGGTGGCTCGAATCAACACAATAAAAGCACAGCAAGCCATAGACAGAGCAAATGAAGATGCAAGAAACGCACAGGCTCAAATTGACTCACAAAGACAGGCAAAGCAAGAAAAGCTAGATGCTGTTAATTTAAAAATTGCCAATCTAAATGCTAAATATGCTGCAGACATTAAAGCAGCAAGAAGTGGAGGTGCTACATTGGAGCAGTCAGATGCTTTTGTAAGAGATTTGAATAGTCGTTACACAGCAGATTACGATGCATTACAAGCTGAGTATCAGCAGATTCAGTACAGTAATTAAATAAGATGGACCAAGCTGAAACAAAAAAAGAAAACCAGCTTTTAAAAAAACTTGAACCGTTGCTGTGGTTTTTCGGTAGGACTATAACTTACATTGTTGTTTGGGTTATTTTAAATAGTTGGCTCAACCCAGACACAGCAAATGTTTCTCTGGGTATGCTTACCTTCAATCAATTGTTGTCTACGGTATCTTTTTACATAGCTTCTATTTGGTTGATAGTGAAATATTCAAATGGGTTTAGTAAATACTCTGATACAAAAGAGATGTGGTCGAGTGTTGGTTACTTGGCTATCATAGGGGTTGTTGTTCTGGTTGGGTATGTTTATTCTTCGGAAAATCCACAAAATAAATATCCTCAAACAGTTGTTCCAGCAAATTCTGGATTTCAGAATGTTGCTAAGGACACGCTTGAAAAAACACCCGAACCTGCAAAGACTAAAATGGAACCTAACCAGATACCAGTTCAGGTGATGAAAGTAAATAATGGGTTTGCGCTAAAGATACCAAATACGATTTCATCAACTTGTGTTTGGAATTACAATGGGGGAAGCGCTGTTATACCGTACACAAAAACAACACATGTTGATGACTCAACAGCGTTTCATTATTTGATTCTTGATGGTGACTATTATGATTTTAAAGTTTCTTGCGCTGACAGCTTTGGTAATTCCTACGGCGGAATCTTTCCGCAATAATCACTGAGGGTGTTTGTTTTTATGGTTGTGTCGTGTTATAATTCTGGTAAAGAAGGCATCTAGTTTTTTAAAAACACAGTTTCTATTTAGCGCTCGGAGACGGTTAATACAAATTACCCTTACCTAAGAGCACTGAAATGGTTTACAAAAACCATCTTAGTGTCTTTTTCGTTTGGAATAAAAAAGAAGGCACAAAAGATGCCTTCTTTTTTATTTGTATTAACCACATAAAAATGCGCTCTATAAAAGCAAGTTATAAAGCTGTGCAAGATAAGAATCCACATCTGGGTGATTATCTTTGTTTGGCAAAGGCAGTGAGAGGGAAGAAGTATTCAAGAAAGAATCTGGTAAAAGCATTCAAAGATTTGATTGCAAATGAGGACTATATAAAAAACGAAACTAAAGAGCTCGTTAGTTATTTAGAGTATCTCACAAATACCCCTGAGGAGGTCGAAAACTAAGGCATATTTCGTCTAAGAGGCCATTTAAAATCAAAATGTTAAGCATAGAGCGTTGCAAAGAAATACTTGGGAATAAAACGATTTCTGATACCGAAATTGAAAAACTTCGGGAGGCGCTTTATGCTGTGGTCGAAAATGTTGTAGACGATTACGTTTACAGTTGTGTTAATATTCAATCAACATGCAAAAAGCAATTATCTATTGCAGAGTTTCCTCAGAGCGTCAGAAAATAGAAGGACACGGTTTAGAAAGCCAAGAACATCGATGTCGCGACCTCGCCTTTCAAAAAGGATATGAAGTTGAAAGAGTCTTCAGGGATAGTTTTTCTGGGGGAGGAGATTACACCAAAAGGCCAGCTATGTCTGAGCTACTTGCCTATATGGACTCCAAGCCATTCAACAGCTATATGGTTATCTTTGATGACTTAAAGCGACTAGCCAGAGATACAGAGCAGTATATAAAGCTTAAGAGAGCATTGGAGTTACGTCGAGCAAAAGTTGAATGTCCGAATTTTGTTTTTACGGACTCTCCTGAAGGGCAGTATGTTGAAACAATAATGGCGGCAACCGCTCAACTTGAACGTGAACAGAATCGAAGACAGGTTATGCAGAAAATGAAAGCAAGGTTGGAGTTAGGTTATTGGTGTTTTCCAGATGTTCCTGAGGGGTATAAATTCACAAAGGACCCAGTGCACGGGAAGTTGCCAATACTTGTTCTAGAAAAAGCTTCCATAGTAAAGGAAGCCCTTGAGGGTTTTGCTACAGGTCGGTTTATTGAACAAGAGGACGTTAGAAGATTTCTTCAAGAAAAAAATATCTTGAATGGAAAACCTGTTTATCTTGAATATGTGAAAAGGATGCTAACAAGAGTATTTTACGCAGGGTACGTTGAATATGCTCCTTGGGAAGTCGCTAGAAGGCAGTCTAAGCATGAACCGCTAATTGATTTGGTAACCTTTGAAAAGATACAGACCAAGCTCAGAAGTAAAACAACTACTCACACAAAGAAAGTTATTAATGAGGATTTTCCTTTAAGGGGCTTTGTTCTTTGTGGTGACTGCAAACAGCCTGTTACAGCGAGTTGGAGTAAGGGAAGGAATGGAAAGTTTCCTTATTACCGATGCAAGACAAAGGGGTGTTCTGAAAGAAATAAAAGTATACGTAAGAAAACTATTGAAGAAGAGTTTTCCGACATTATAGGAAAGATAAAACCAAGCGAGGAGGTTCTGAATCTGACTAAAGAAATAGTTGGAGATGTTTGGAGAAAAAGAGAATCTGATTTGGTTATCGGAAAATATCGGTCTGAAACGGAGATAGAAAACCTAGTAAAAGAGAAGGATAGGTTTTTGGAGTTGTTATCTAGAGCAACTGACAACAATGTGATTTCTGCTTACGAAGAGAAGGTTGCAAAAATATCTGAAAAAGTTTTGGTTCTAAAAGATTCCTTGATGTCATACGACAAACATAAACCAAACATTGAAACCGCTTTGGATATTGTTTTTGATTTTCTTAAAAACCCTTTAAAACAATGGGAGAAGGAAAATATTCACACGAAAAGATTGGTTCTAAAGTTGGTCTTCGAGAAGAATTTGGAATATAACAAAAATAGCGGGTTTGAAACCGCTATTCTGTCGCTCCCCTTAAGGGTATTTACCCTCCCAGAGGCTCAAAAATCGTCGCTAGTGGAGATGCGCGGAATCGAACCGCGGTGCAAAAGATTTTTCTCAATGAGTCTACAAGGTTTATCGTGATTCGGATGTTTTAGGTTGATAATGCTCTACATCACGCGACATGCATTATCCGCCGATCTCTTATTTTAGTTTAAGCTCTTCAAAAGAGAAGTGAAGTGCCGAGTCTCACATTATTACACCAATCGTTTTCCGTGAGGCATTGAAAACGTTGACGTCGTTTTAGCTTACGCTAGAGCGAATTGAAGATCTGCCACACTGTAGTATGGAGATTTCACTGCTGTTTTTGCAGTTAGGGTTTGTGACCTTTTAAAGAGTTATCACAGCTCTACCTTGCACAAAGAAAAAAGGTTCCTTTGTCTATGCCGATCATCCCCAATATTATCGTTTCAAAGTTCTACCAAGCTCACGCTCTGTGTCTCGCTTTTTTATTGTCTGGCGTTTGTCGAATTTCTTTTTGCCACGACCAATTGCGATTTCAAGCTTAAGCTTTCGTCCTTTATTATACAACGAAACAGGCACAATAGTCAAACCCTTTTCAGAGGTTTTTCTTTCAATTTCATAGATCTCCTTTTTGGTGATTATGAGTTTTCTTGTACGAAGTGGTTGGTATTCTGTAGTGAGGTTGTTGGGCTGGTATGGACGTATTTCAAAACCTACAATAAATGCTTCGCCACCACGGAGGAGTATGTGAGCGCCAGCCAGTTCACCTTGCTTGTTTCTCAGACTTTTTACTTCAGTCCCTGTAAGCTCAATACCGACCTCATATTTATCTATGATTTCGTAGTCAAATGTTGCTTTTTTGTTGAAAATAAGAGACACAAAGAAAGTGTAACATGGAGTAGGGAGCTTGTAACGTGAAGAAATGGCCACATTGAGTCCTGTGTTTAATCTGTTATACTTCATAATATATATGGTAAATAAACCTCAACAGCCTAATAAAAAATCACCTCTTAGCAAAGTTCCTAAACCAGGGAAGGGTTTTGCTTCAAATTTAATAACCCTCGTGCTTATATTTCTTTTTATTGGTGCTCTATATTCATATATAAGTGAATCAAACAAGAGTAATCCTCAAATACCTATCTCACAGCTTGCGCAGGATATAACTAACGGCAAGATAGCTTCTATTACTGTCTCTGGTGATGAGGTTCAAGCTACATACAAAGCTGAACAGGGAAAGACAGCAGAAACAAAAAAATCAAAAAAGGAGACGGGAGTAGCGATTACTGAAACTTTGGCAAAATATGGAATCGCCTCGAGTACACTTCAGTCGGTATCTATAGATGTTAAAGACGAAACAGGATTTATGTATTGGTTTATAACTCTTGCTCCGTTTCTACTTCCTATTCTTTTTGTTATATTTTTTCTTTGGTATCTTTCAAGACAAGTAAAAGGTGCTGGTATGCAAGCTTTTACATTTGGTCAGTCAAAGGCAAGAATTATTCCGCCAAATGATAAAGGTCAGAGAGTTACTTTCAAAGATGTTGCTGGAGCAAAAGAAGCCAAAGAAGAACTTAAAGAGATTGTGGAATTTTTGCGAAGTCCAAAGAAATTCTTTGATATCGGTGCAAGAATTCCAAAAGGTATTTTACTTATGGGTGCTCCTGGTACAGGAAAAACATTGCTTGCTCGTGCTGTGGCAGGGGAGGCAAATGTAGCATTCTTTTCTATTTCTGGTTCAGAATTTGTTGAGATGTTTGTTGGCGTAGGTGCTTCACGTGTACGAGATTTATTTTCGATGGCAAAAGCTGCTTCACCTGCAATTATTTTTATTGATGAAATAGATGCTGTAGGACGTACTCGAGGTACTGGTATGGGTGGAGGTAATGATGAACGCGAACAAACACTCAACCAGATACTTGTAGAGATGGATGGATTTGAACCAACAGAAAAAGTGATTGTTATGGCAGCAACAAACAGACCGGACGTTCTTGATCCAGCAATCTTGCGACCAGGAAGGTTCGACAGACGGGTGGTGATTGACTTGCCTGACAGGAGTGATCGTGAAGAAATTTTGAAAATTCATTCTAGAGGTAAACCACTAGCTGAAGATGTAAATGTTTCTGTGCTTGCCGAACGCACACCTGGTTTTTCTGGAGCCGATTTATATTCTCTAATGAACGAAGGTGCAATTCTCGCTGCTCGAGAGGGTCGCACTAAAGTTGCTCAATTTGATTTGATTCGAGCTATTGAAAAAGTAATGCTCGGTCCAGAAAGAAAGAGTCATTTGCTTTCATTGAAAGAAAAAGAGATTACTGCATACCACGAAGCTGGTCACGCGCTCGTCGCGTCTGTACTTCCGTTTGCTGATCCTGTGCATAAAATTTCCATCATTTCTCGTGGACGTGCTGCAGGATACACACTCAAACTTCCTTTGGAGGATAGAAAACTTCAATCAAAAAATGAATTCATGGATGATATTGCAATGTCGCTTGGAGGATATATTACAGAGAAAATGATATTCGGTGATGTGACAACTGGTCCATCAAATGATTTACAAGTATCGACAGCTCTTGCGCGAGATATGGTAACTCGTTATGGAATGTCGGACAAGATTGGTGCGATGGCACTTGAGAGTGCTGGCGGTAAACCACTCTTTGGACAAGGAATGGAAGGAAAAGAATATTCTGAACAAATGGGCGCAGAGATTGATTCCGAAGTTACTTACATAATGAAAACTGCATACGGAAGAGCGGAAAAGATTTTAATTGAATACAAAGTAGTTCTTGATGCGATTGCAAAAAAACTGATAGAAGTTGAGACTATTGAAAGGGAAGAGTACGAAGCCTTGATTTCTGCTCATGGAATACCTCTTAAGAAAAAGAAAACTATTGAATCAGATGTTTTAGAAGTGGTTGGGTAATTCTAGAATTAAAATAAAAAGCCTCTCACAAAATTGTGAGAGGCTTTTTTTATTACATCCACTCTCTATCTGTAAAATATGAAAGTGCATGGATTTTTGGCGGTGTTACATTCTTTCTTACTTCTTTAATTTGATCTATAAAAAGATTTGTAATCAAAAAACGCAATATTCCAGAGAGTATAAAAATGAGGAAGAATGCATTAATAAATGTTGGTAAATGTATCCGAGTTATAATCAGTCCACCAATTGATGCTCCAATAAAGGCTCCAATTCCGCTTAATATATTGTGATATGTTACACAAATTGCTCTTCGTTCTGGAGTTACAGCATCGTAAATGAAATTGGATGCTGCAAGAGTAAAAGCTCCCCATCCTAGTCCAAAAAGAAGTTGTGGAATAAGAGCGAGATAAAATACATTGCTCGAAAAAATCCAGAAAATTGGTGCAGCTATAATAAGGATTGAGCCAATTCTTAAAAGCTCTTTATTTCCATAATGTTTTGAAAATTTACCCCAGACACCCATTGATATTGTGAGGAAAAGTCCAGATGCAAGACTTACGATTGAAAAAGAGATTGGATCAAATTTTAATTCTTTCCACATATACACTGCTAAATATGGATTTGCTATATTGATAGTAAATTGTATTGCTGCAACATAAAGGGAGAACTTTCCAAAGTTATTGAATGGAGCACTTCTCACAAAATCTAACAATGAAAAGTGATAATTGGGAGACATTGTAATCCCAGGGTCGTAATGTTTAGAAAGGAAGTATGCAGAAATAAGTCTAGATATGCCCGCAATAGAGAATAGAATTATGAAAGTACCAATAAAATTCCAATGCTTTCCATAATAAAGAGCTATTGAGGCCAATATGGAGGTGCTTAAACTGAAAATATTTGAAATTTTATTACGTCGAGAAAAATATGAATCACGAATATTTTGTGGTACCAAATCTCCCAAAAGAGAAAACCATGCTGGTCCACCAACAGCGCCGAAAGATGAATAAATAATATAAGAAAAAATAATTGCAGGAATTAAAAAGTTTGATGGGCCATTTTGAATGAACCACCATCCAATATATGCAAAGACAAACCACATAGCCGCTTGAAATGGAACAGTGTAGGCAATAATTTTCCTTCGACTATATTTTTCTATAAGCTTGCTTCCGAGAAGTTGAGAAAGGGGAGAGAGCAAACTTCCTAAAGTGCCAAGAAGTCCTGCTTGCAGATCGCTAGCTTGGAGTTCTATAGCAAATGGCGTTATATAAGAGTCACCAGCACCTGACATTATGGAGGCTGTTGCTCCGTCAATAATGGAATATTTGCGAGATTTAGATTTTTGAGGATTGTCCATTGAAGGTGTATTTTTACATGTTCTGATGAAATAATAAAGCCTTGTTTTCCAAGAAAAAACCGTCCAGGAAATTATGGACGGTTTGAAGGTTTTTTAGCCTTCGATTATGGTTCTGGCTGGTTGGTTTGTGATGAGTGGAGGAAACGCATGTTTGATTTCCTGGAGTTTCCCCCTCAATGCCTTCAGCTGTTTTTTTGTGGTTTTCAGAAAAACATATCCTTTGAGGTGGACACAAACCACAGTCATGTGATTCGGGTGTTTTCCTTTTTTCTGTTTAATATCGTCATAGCGGAAGGTGTCTCTGCATTTTGACACCACCACTATGTAAAATGGGTCAGGACAGATTTGTACCCACCTTAGGACTCTTTGTCGATATTGTTCACTTCTTTTCTCGTGAACAACAGCTCCTCTTCCGAAGAGTTCGTATCCTCTTGTAAACTCAATGGGTAAAGTTTCCGATTTTAAATGTAGTGGAACGGTGGGAGGATTGAGTTCTGTTTCTTCCCAAGTTATTCCTCCTCCAAATATTTCTTCAACTGCATTTTTGAACGGTTTCCAAGATTTAATGTGCGTTTGTTTGGAATTTACTGCGACGGGTTTCTTGCATTTTCTAGAGGTGGTCATGGTTGTTTATCTCCAATTTTTTTTTCTGGTGGCTATTTTCCCACTTTTTAAATATAAGTCAAGGGGAGAGGATACAGAAGTCTCTCTCCTTACAGGAGCTGTAGTCAGATATAATTTTCTGATGAAAATTTACGCCTCCTTACAGGAGCTGTCCACTCATTGGATTTTTATTTCACAAGCTCATAAAAATCTCAATGAGTCTTGCGCTTGGGTCCCACCCCAAGCTCACCCCGCCTCGCGCCGTCGCGCTCCGGCTCGCACCAAAATAAAAACACCCACCCGGGTGTTTTTATTTTGGTGCGCGCACTAGGACTCGAACCTAGGACCACCGAGGTATAAGCTCGGCGCTCTACCAACTGAGCTATGCGCGCATGTCTTACTTTTCAAAACCTAATTGCTCGCATAGCCAGTTTTGCTTTACCTACCAAAACAGCTATGTGCGCATTTGTAACTACTATATCAGAAAATCAGCATGAATCAATTTATGGGCGAGGGAAGACATCTAGTAGCTCGTTCGATCTATATATGTTGTATGTAAGTCCTCCAAATGAATATTTGATTCCACCAACTTCTATTTCTGCACCTCCTACTTGAGGGTTTACTTTTGGTTCTGAGTGTCCGAATCCTATATTATAAAGTGTGCCAATTATTTCTTGTTTATCATCTATATTATTCCCAGAATTTTTCCATGCCTGCTCTATTTCTTTTATATAGAGTGCACCATAAAGATATGTATAGTACCTATTGTGTTCATCTGTTATTCTAGTGAACCTTTCCTGATCTGTGTTTGTTGCTGATATAAAATCTAATTTGTGTTCAAAATCTTTTCCAAGGTAGTAAGGCGATGTTGGATTTACTAAATTATTTTCTATCTGTTTTGCTGTGTCTGGTTTAATTCCCATTACACCCCAAGAAAATTGAGTCTGTGTGCCAAGTATCTTAAGAGGGAAGAAGGCTTGTTTGTAAACTTCTCGCTCGCTTGTAAAAAGACGAAGTTGTTCAACTCCTAGAACGGAAACGATGAGTCGAGCCGGTATTCCAGTTTCGTTCTCCACTCGAGATAAAACGTTCTTATCTTTTTTTATAGCTTCAGAAAAAGTTTTCCATTCCTCCGTTTGTGCCCATAGAGTGTCTATTGTTGTAGCTGTTGATGAGCTAGAGGATGTGTTTTTATAAAAAGCCTCGGTTTGATTGTCTATAATTCCACGAGTATTTGTGAAGCCAAATTTAACAGCAAAAAAACCAACTACCAAACCAAAACCTATTATGGCAAATCCATAAACAAAGATATTGAAAATTATGCGTGGTATTTTTTGCATGTGTGTGCAAAACATACCACAATAGACTGTATGTGCCAAGTTTGCGATTATTCAAAATGTATTTCCTTTCGTGAGGCAATTTTTTCGCGAAGTATGTGGTAGGAGACTAGCTCTGGATCGATAGATATTATATGTGAAGCCTCATTGCGTGCCGCTTCCACCATCTTTATGTTTTTAATTGCCTCCATGCCGATGTCGGAAATGCCCCATTGTTTTTTTCCATAAAGTTCTCCAGCCCCACGTTGAGCGAAATCAAATTCTGCAAGTTCAAAACCATTTTTTGCAGTTTTCAAAGCCTTCAATCTATCTCTTGTTTTTTCACTATTGCTTTCTGTGAATACATAACAATATGCTTGGTGGTTTCCACGGATAACTCTTCCGCGGAGCTGGTGTAGTTGGGCGAGGCCAAATCTTTCTCCGCCTTCAATTAGCATCACCGTGGCATTCGGATTGTTTACGCCTACCTCGACTACAGAAGTTGAAACTAAAATTTGAATTTTATTTTCCATAAAATCTTTCATAACCTCATCCTTTTCTTTTGGATTCATTTTGCTGTGCAGTATTCCAATCATGAATTCAGGAAATACATACTTATCAAGTCTCTTTGCTTCTGCGATTACAGATTTGGCGATAATCGCCATTTCTTTAGTTGGGTCTGGTTCCTCAATGCGAGGGCATAGGATATATACCTGTCTTCCAGCTTTTAATTCATCACGAATTTTTTCGTAAGTTTTTTCTCTATCATGCGGCATTACAATTTCTGTGATGATTGGTTTTCTACCAGAGGGCATTTGGTCTAGAAGTGATAAATCCAAATCCCCATAGATTGTGAGTGCGAGAGTGCGGGGGATAGGTGTTGCTGTCATAGAAAGCAAATGTGGTGCAAAGTTGTCTTTTCTTGTGAGTTTTTGTCGTTGTGCTGTCCCAAAACGATGTTGTTCATCTATTATAACTAGCCCTAAGTTTTTGAATTTTACATTTTTGGAAATGAGAGCGTGTGTACCAATAACAATAGGAATATCACCAGATGCTACCCATTTCAAAAGTTGGTTTTTGGAAATTGGAGTGGACTCTGTCGGACGAACTTTTGAAGGAAATTTTCTACACTCACTTCCTGTTACGAGTCCCACTGAAATTCCCAGATATGTAAAATATTTTATAAAAGATTCAAAGTGTTGTTTCGCCAGGATTTCTGTTGGTGCCATGTAGGCAGTTTGTAAATGTGCATAGATATTGCTTGTGGGGGATGAAGCCGTGGCTGCATACACTAAAGCAGCCGCTACAGCCGTTTTTCCACTTCCCACATCTCCTTCAAGCAAGCGCGACATTGGCTTTCCACTTTTCATATCTTTGATTGCGTCCGTGATGGATTTTATCTGTGCGTCTGTTGCTGTGAAGGGGAATCGGTCTATGAATTTTTGAATATCTTTATCCTCAGTGTGAACAATAAAAGATTTTTTGTTATTTATTGAATGACGGTCACGCATTTTCTGAAGCTGTATGAAAAATATCTCTTCAAATGCAAAGCGTTTGCGCGCTGCCTGAGCATCACTTTCTTTTTGTGGAGAGTGTATCCATATGAGAGACGTCGTCAGCTTTGGCAGATTATATTTCTTTAATATTTCCTCGGGAATAGGATCTTCTATTTTATCTAAAAGACCTGATGAAAATATTTTTTGTTCTGCGTGATATATCCACTTACTTGTAATGCCCTTTGTCTCTGGATATACAGGAAACCCAAATTTTTCTAAATTATCCGCAGTTTCTCCCCACAATGAATCACCAACACCAATAGGTAATTCTTTGATGGTTTCATATTCAGGGTTTGTAAGATATAAAGTTCCTTTCCTTTCAGATACAACCCCGGAGAGTTTGACCAATGCACCGTCAAGAAGCATCTTGGCTACATATGGTTGTCGAAACCACACCGCTTTTATTTTGTTGTTGTTTATGTCCGTAACTTCACCCTCCGCCATGGCAATATTTGTTTTAAAACTTTTACTAGTCTTGAGTTTTCCAATTTTTCCATACACAGTAACAAATTCCCCTTTTTCAAAAGAGGATATATTTTTTATTTCGGCAATGTTTCCGTATTTTGAAGGGAAGTAATATAGGAGGTCTAAAATAGTATGAAGACCTAGATTTTTTAGGGCCTTTTTTTGCGTATCAACAAGTCGGAAAGCGTCTTCTATTTTTGTTTCCGATGAAAATTCTTTCATTTACCTATATTAGATTGTCTTACTTTTGACTGCAAGCGCCAATGCTGAAAGTATAATAACTATGTCTTTGTAGAAAATATCAAATGATGGAGTGCCCCAGCGAGCATTCGAGAAAACTATAAGCCCCAGGTAAACTGCTGCGATCATGGGTGGAACAAAAGGTTTTCTTTCAAAAATTATAAATGCTGCAACTATCATCCAAAGAGCAGAAAGGATCCAAACAAGTGCATTGTGAGAAATAAATTGAGATAAAAAATTTGGTATGTAAACTGCAAAATATTTTGGACGCAAGTAAGTTCCCCAGGCCATATAAAGAAGTGGGAAGGCGACTGCAAGTTTTAAAAGTAAATAAGAAAGTTTTTCTTTGCTCATGTCCTATATTATTACACATGATAGAATTTTTTGCTGCGGAGACGGAGGGATTCGAACCCTCGAGGCCGATTAAAGCCTGGCCCCTTAGCAAGGGGCTACGTTAGACCACTCTGACACGTCTCCAAATACGTTGCAAATGTATCATAAATTTGAAAAAAATAAAATCGTCTATTTCATTATATAGAAAGCGTGTAAATTTATGCTACAATATTTTTTATGTCACGACTAGAAAACAAAATCGCCCTTGTTACGGGTGCTGCTGGTGGTATTGGTAAAAGTATTGCCAAAAGATTTTTACAAGAAGGTGCCACTGTTATTATTTCCGACCTCAATGATGAAAAATCGGAAGAGGTGGCAAAAGAGCTTGGAGAAAAAGCTTTCCATATTCACTTGGATGTTTCAAAAGAAGAAGAGTGGGTGAGTGTGATGAAATTTATTAAAGAAAAATTTGGAAGGTTGGATATTCTTGTAAACAATGCAGGTATTATCGGTTTTGAGCGAGACTGGGGGCCACAGGATCCAGAAAACACATCACTTGAAAGTTGGAAATTTATACACTCTGTAAACAGTGATAGTGTTTTCTTGGGATGTAAACATGCTATCAAACTTATGAAAGAAACTGGCGGAGGGAATATTGTGAACATGTCGTCTCGTTCCGGCATTGTGGGTGTACCTGATACAGCTGCATATGCTTCAAGTAAAGCTTCTGTTCGCAACCATACAAAAAGTGTTGCGCTCTACTGTGCAAAAAATAAATATAACATTCGATGTAATTCACTTCATCCAGCTTCAATAATGACACATATGTGGGAGATGATGCTGGGAGACGGAGAAAAAAGAGAAGAGAATTTAAAGAAAAAATGCGAGGCAATACCGATGGGTTGTATGGGGACGCCAGAAGATGTTGCAAATGGTGCTTTGTTTCTGGTGTCTGATGAGGCAAGGTTTATAACGGGTACGGAGCTTGTGATAGATGGAGGGACTTTGGCTGGTACACTCTCTTCACCGCATAAGGTAGAATAAGGTTATGAATATTATAGAGGTTAAAAATTTAGTGAAAAAGTTTGGTGATTTTACTGCTGTAGATGATGTTTCTTTCGATGTTGGAAAAGGAGAGATTTTTGCATTTCTCGGCCCGAATGGAGCTGGAAAATCAACAACGATCAAAATGCTTACCACGCTTCTGTCACCGACAAGTGGGGAAATAAAAATGAATGGGTATGATCCGGAGAAAAATTCTCATGAAGCGCGACGTTCATTCGGAATTGTTTTCCAAGACCCTAGTCTCGATGATGAACTCACTGCTTATGAAAATATGGAATTTCATGGGGTATTGTACGATGTGCCAAAAAAAGTCCGTCGAGAAAGAATTCAAGAACTTCTCGAATTTGTAGAATTGTGGGACAGAAAAAATAGTTTAGTAAAAGAATTTTCTGGTGGTATGAAGCGTAGACTTGAGATAGCTCGAGGGCTTTTACATCATCCGAAAATTCTTTTTTTAGATGAGCCAACGATTGGGCTTGACCCACAGACACGAAATCATATGTGGAATTATTTGCTTGAGCTCAATAAAAAAGAGGGGATTACTGTTTTCTTTACTACACATTATATGGAGGAGGCAGAAAAGGTGGCACAGAGAATTGCAGTGATTGATCATGGAAAAATAATTGAGACTGGGACAACTGAAGAACTTCTGTCACGCACGAACACAACTTCACTTGAAGAAGCATTTCTTTCACTTACTGGAAAAGTAATTCGTGAAGAAGAAGCTGGTTCTATTGATAGGCTTCGTACTGCTCGTAAAATGTGGCGACGATAATACAAAATACTATGAAAACGATTTATATTTTATGGCTTAGACAAATTAAAAGGTATGTGAGATCTAAATCAAGAATGATTGGTTCACTTGCTCAGCCTGTTTTGTTTTTACTTTCTCTCGGGTATGGATTTGGTTCAGTATTTCAAAAGGCTGGGCAGGGAAATTATATTGAATTTTTGGCTCCGGGTATTATTGGTATGGGAATCATTTTTTCTGCTGTATTTTCAGGCATTGAAATTATTTGGGATAAGCAATTTGGTTTTTTGAAAGAAACATTGGTAGCACCGGTGTCGCGGTTTTCTATTATGCTTGGGCGAACGATTGGAGGTGCAACAGTTGCAACATTTCAAGGAGCTCTTGTTCTCTTAGTTTCTCTTCTTGCTGGCTTTCACCCTACAAACTGGTTTTTCATTCTTCCACTTTTGGTTGCGATGTTTTTGGTAGCTCTCGTTTTTTCTGCTCTTGGTACTATGATCGGCTCGCTTTTGAATGACATGCAAGGTTTTCAGCTAATTGTGAATTTTTTGATTATGCCCTTATTTTTCCTTTCGGGTGCGCTTTTTCCACTTACAAATTTGCCAGCTATTATGAATGTAGTGGTGCGTCTCGACCCGCTTTCGTATGGGGTTGATGCATTCAGAGGGCTTCTCATTGGTGTCACACATTTCGGCTTGGCTATGGATATGTCTGTACTTCTTGGGTTTGCACTTGTTTTTGTAACGTTGGGAAGTTACTCGTTTTCGAAGGTTCAGATTTAATTTATTTTTTTTGATATACTTTGGCTTATGGAACAACAACCAGAATTCGGTTTTGCAAAAGAATTAGAGTTGAAGCCCTCAAAGTCACCCGAAGAGGTGAAAGAGGAATCTAAAAATGTTATCGAAGAAACAGGTGACTTACCTTTAGATGATTCTCATCAGAAGACTGCTGAAATAAAACATTATCCCGCACCATGTCAGTATTGTGAAGATTCTGATCCAAATTGTAGATATTGTCAGGGAAGGAATTATTCTGAATAATTATGGCTGATAAGTACTCTGCAGTGTGGGTATCCCATTCTTCGATGGGGGATTTTATAAAATGTCCTCGTCTTTACTATTTGCATAATGTATATAAAAATCCAAAAACAGGGAAGAAAATAAATCTCGTATCACCTGCGCTCTCACTCGGTTCTGCTGTGCATGAAGTGGTGGAAGGCTTGGCAGAATTTCCTGCAGAAAAAAGATTTGAAAACCCATCTGAGCTCCTAGAAAGATTTGAAAAAACATGGGAGAAATTTTCTGGAAAGAAAGGAGGTTTCAGAAGCGAGGAAGAAGAGCTCGAATACAAGGCGCGTGGGAAAGCTATGATTGAGAGAGTAATACAAAATCCTGGTCCGCTCAAAGAGAAAATTATAAAACTCAAAGAAGGTTCAAATGGAATGCTTCCAAATTTTTATCTTTCAGAAAAAGAAAATATTATTTTGTGTGGACGAATCGACTGGCTCGAATACAAACCCGAAGACGACAGTGTTCATATTCTCGATTTCAAAACAAGTCGGCAGAAAGAAAATGGCGATCATGAAGAAAATGAAGAGTCTCTCCAATTACCAATTTACCAGCTACTTCTCAAACATTTGCAAAAGCGAAAAGTTTCTGGTGCTTCCTATTGGTATTTGGATGTGGATGACAGACCTAAAGAGAAAACATTGCCGAGTGTAGAGGATTCATATGAGAAGGTGTATAAAGTTGCAAAGGCTATATCTGATGCTCGTGCACTCGCACAAAAAGAAGGTCCTGAAAAAGTGTTTGTGTGTCCACGCGGTGAAGCTGGATGTTTCGGTTGTGCTCCTTTTGAAAAAATTATTCGTGGCGAAGCGGAATTTTTAGGAGTGGGTGAGTGGGGGCAGGAGATGTATTTGGTTTAGGGTTTGTGGGTATAAGATACTTGAAATTTGTTGTGTATATAGACTATTTAAAAAAAAGAAGAGGTTTTACGTTAATTGAACTTTTGGTTGTTATTTCTATAATAAGTTTTTTATCTTCTATAGTGTTGGCAAGTCTAAATACAGCTCGTGGTAAAGCTCGGTTTTCTCTAGCTTTAGAACAGATGAATAGTATTGAAAAGGCAGCATCTCTTGATTACAGTGATAATAATACTTACGCCCCAGATGTTCTAACAAATACAGCTCCATCATTTGTTCCTAAATATTTGCCAGTTTGGCCAACCCCTCCATGTCCTAATTGGGCTTATGATTGGGAAAATTGGCCAGGGTTGGGTATAGCAAGGGTTAGTTTACGAAAGGGAAACTCTAATGGGAGTCCGACGCTTTATTATTACTGCATTATCTCTACAGGAGATTGTTCTTGGTCGGATGGTTCGGATATAAAAAATGTAACCAATAAAATACTTACCTGTAATGAATAGCTTTTCGAAAGGTGGGTCTTCTTCAAGTATTGTCTTCGATATTATTATCTACCTCCAATCTATCTCCGTTTTTTCGTGTTCTTGTAAGTATTTATTTGTCTTACTAAAATGTTTGCATCCGAAAAATCCATTTGCGGCTGAGAAGGGTGATGGGTGTGCCGACTCGAGCACGAGATGTTTTGAGCGGTCTATAACCATACCTTTTTTCTTTGCGTAATTTCCCCAGAGCATGAAAACTAAATTTTCTCGTTGGTCTGAGAGTGCTTTGATTGCTGCGTCGGTGAATTCTTCCCAGCCTTTATTTTGATGTGAGCCGGGCGAGCTCGCGCGTACCGTGAGTGTTGCATTCAAAAGCAAAACTCCTTGCTTGGCCCAGCGCGAAAGGTCTCCGTTTTGTACCGGCTCAATTCCTAGGTCGCTTTTGATTTCCTTAAAAATATTTTGAAGTGACGGAGGGATTTGTATACCCTCGTGCACTGCGAAAGAAAGTCCATTGGCTTGGTGCGCTCCGTGGTATGGGTCTTGGCCGATAATGACCACTTTCACTTTGTTAAACGGACACATATCAAAAGCTCTAAAAATATCTTTTGGTTGTGGAAAAACTTTATGTTTTTTGTATTCATCTTTCACGAAATCCGAAAGCTCTTTGAAATATGTTTTTCCAAACTCATTTTCAAGAGCCTTTTTCCAGGATTCTTCAATACGGATGGTTTGTGACATCGTATGTATTCTAACCTACATCATTGAAACAAAACAAGAAAAAACACCAGTTTTATTTCCTGGTGTTTGGTGCGATTTTGTGTTGTGTGGGTGAGATCATTTCAACAGCATCATTAATCGTCATCCCTTCGTGCCATCCGATTTCACTTACTTCTTTCTGTTTTATCATCTTTCTTACGTCTCGCCTTGAAACGAGAGAGTTGAAAGCTTTGTGTGAAATGAGTGTGGATGGATAAATTTTTTCCGGATTAACCCCTTCTTTCTTGGCAACCTTGTGTTTTGCAAGGACTAGAAGATCTGTTTTGGTTCTGGCGTAAATTTTCAAAATTTCTCCTTTGTACTTTTGTTCGAATAATAACCCTGATTTTCCATCTGTCAATGGTTACAGCTGACTGTTGGCAAAGTAGTATTAGGCCATGGAACCACTCGCTTCAAAAATACGACCTAAAACCCTAAAAGAATTTGTGGGGCAAGAACATTTAGTGGGTGAAGGCAAGCCTTTACGAAAGGCCTTGGAAGAAAAACACCTATTTTCATTCATTTTATGGGGCCCACCTGGTACTGGAAAAACCACCCTTGCACGCATTTATGCAAAATCTTTAGATGTGGAACTTTATGAACTTTCTGCGGTTTCGGCGGGTAAAGATGATATAAGAAAAATTATTGAAGATAGAAGCGTGCTAACTGCAAAACCAAAAGTTTTGTTTTTAGATGAAATACACCGTTTTAATAAAGCCCAGCAAGATTTTTTGTTGCCTTATGTGGAAAATGGTGTCATCACACTCATTGGTGCCACGACTGAAAATCCAAGTTTCGAGGTTATTTCCGCATTACTTTCAAGGTGTAGGGTTTTCACGCTTGCAGAACTTTCACCAGATGATATGAAAAAGATTGTAAAGCGTACGGGTGTGAAACTTGATAAAAAAGCAACAGAGTGGATTGTGGAAATGGCAGCAGGGGATGCTCGTATGATGATAACCACACTTGAAACAGCTCAAAAATTTTATGGAGAAAAAGGTGTAACAATTACAGTAGAAAATTTAAAGGATACTGTTCAGAATAGATTTTTACGATTTGATAAAAAAGGTGAAGAGCACTACAACACCATAAGTGCGTTTATAAAAAGCATGCGAGCAAGTGATCCCGATGCAGCACTTTATTATTTGGCTCGCATGATTTCGGCGGGGGAGGATCCAAAATTTATAGCCAGGAGAATGGTGATATTTGCATCTGAAGATATTGGACTTGCACAACCAACAGCTCTTGTTGTTGCAAATGACGTTTTTAGGGCTGTTGAAATTATTGGACTTCCAGAGTGTAGAATAAATTTGGCACATGGTGTGGCCTACCTTGCACTTGCGAAAAAAGACAAAAGCGCATACGAAGCAATTGGGAAGGCGATGGAGGATGTAGAAAAATATGGAAACCTGACCATTCCAATGAAACTCCGAAATGCACCGACCAAACTAATGAAAGAAATGGGGTATGGAGAAGGGTATGAAAAATATGGCATGAAAGATTTGTTACCAGAAAAATTGAAAGGAAAGAAATATTTGAAACGTAAAATTGATATGGTTGATGAAGGTGCGAAATAATGCGAATATAGAAAAAATGGATGATAAAACAATAAATACATATAACCTTTTAGCAACTGATTATGACAATGAAACTATTGATTTTTGGGAAAGATTTCCACCAACAATAATCAATGAATTTGTTTCAAATACAAAAAAACTTGGGAGAGTTCTAAATGTGGGTAGCGGTCCAGGTAGAGATGGACTGATTCTGCAGAAGAATGGTCTTGACGTGACATGTCTAGATGCGTCGGAAGCGATGGTAAAAATGTGTAAAGAAAGAGGTTTAATTTCTTTGGTTGGGGATTTTAATAAAATGCCGTTTGAAAATGAGGTGTTTGATGGTGTATGGGCATACACATCACTCCTCCATGTTCCAAAAGAAAAAATAGATATTTCTATGTCGGAAATTGTACGCGTACTTAAGAAGGGTGGGGTTCTCGGACTCGGTCTTATTGAAGGAGATTTTAATGATTATCGAGAAAGTTCAGGTGTAGGAATGCCACGATGGTTTTCTTTCTACACAAAAGAAGAAGTTGAAAAGCTCCTTCAGAAATTTGGTTTTGAGATAGTTCATTTTGAACAGTTCAAACCTGCATCAAAAAATTACCTAAACTTTATTGCGCGACTAAAATAGGAGGTGGTATAATACTATTCATTATGATGAACAGTAATTTATATTATCCACAGCGTTTTGACACAGGTTTTGGTCATGGATTTGGTTTTGGCCCAGGTTGGTTTTTGGCAACTGCACTTTTCGGAGGTTTGTTTATAGTAATTGTTTTAATATCTCTTGCACTTAAAGGTTGGGCTTTGTGGACTGCTGCAAAGAGAAGAGAGAAGTTTTGGTTTATTGCACTTCTTTTTATAAACACATTGGGTATTCTTGAATTAGTTTACCTTATCTTTTTTGCAAAAGTTTTGTTTAACAAAAATTGTTGCAAACATGAGGGTTGTACATGTGGAGATTGTGATAAATGCAAACAAACAGAAGATAAAAAAGCTGAGTAGATGTTAGTATAAAAATTAGGAATACAAATGCGCGGCGCCTATGGCGCCGCGCATTTGTATTCCCCTAAACATTTTATCTAATGCGCGATAGTATAAGCAATAACGTGACGTGCTCCAGCTTTCAAAAGTTCACCACGAGCCTCTCCCAATGTTGCTCCCGTTGTCCACACGTCATCTATCAATATAATATTTCTCCCTCTAATTTTTTCTGAAAAGTCTACTTTAAATGAATTTTTTAAATTTATCAGTCTAGCGGATTTATTTTTTGTATGAGCTTGGCTATCAGTATTTTTTGTCTTAGTGAGTATTTTATATGAAGTCTCAAAAGATTTGTTTATGTCGATTCTTTCAAGTTCACGGACAATCCTTTCGCATTGATTGAATCCATGTTCTTTCATTCTTCTCTTTGTGGCAGGTATGGGGATCATTATTGGCTCTCGAAAATCTATCATTAAATGAATATCTCCTAAATCTTCTAAAATATGTTCATGAAGCATCTCTGCCACGGCTCTCACTAAGGTTTTATTTCCTTTGTATTTTATATCCCAAATAAGTTTTTTTGTTTTGCTATTTTTATAGTGGAAGAGTGAGAAAAAAATCGGATGCTCATTCGTGGCTTTTGGCAAATCAAGTAGCCCATCTTTTTCTTTTGTGAGAGTGTTCGAACCGAAAACTACGTCAATGACATATCCCCAGATTTTCTCCATCAACTCTTTCATATATATATTATATATATGATACAATAAAACAATATTTTGTATGTCTAATTCTTTTTCTGAAATATTCAATAATTTTTTTAACTCAAAGGAGGAGAGTGTTGTTGGTGTTGATATAGGTTCATCTTCCATTAAGATTGTCCAACTGAAAAGAAAAAGAGGTAAGGCTGTGCTTGAAACATATGGAGAGCTTGCACTAGGTCCATATGCAGGTTTTCAAGTGGGGCAGGCTACTAATCTATCTCAAGAAAAAATAGTTGAAGCTCTTAAGGATATTATGGATCCAAAAGTTGCTAACATAACCACTAAAAATTGCGGAATAGCAATTCCAATAAAATCTAGTTTAGTATCCACAATCGAGATGCCTAATCTTTCTGAGAAGCAGCTAAACCAGATGATTCCCATCGAGGCCAGAAAATACATTCCAGTACCGATATCTGAGGTTACGCTTGACTGGTTTGTTATTCCAACCGAGGCAGATATTCCAGAAGAATCATCCGAAGATCTTCCAGACCAAAAAACTGCTGCGGTGGTGGAGAAAAAAACACATGTGTTGATTGTTGCTATTCACAACGATGTACTTACTCGTTTTTCCAACATTGTCACAAATGCACAGCTAGATGCGGGATTTTTTGAAATAGAAATGTTTAGTACTGTACGTGCAAGTTTGGATCAAGACACCAACCCTGTGCTGGTTTTAGATATGGGAGCTGCAACAACAAAACTTTATATTGTGGAAAAAGGAGTGGTTAGAAATTCCCACATCATCAGTCGTGGTTCTCAGGATATTACACTTTCCATATCTTCAGCTTTGGGTGTTCCCATGGATAGAGCAGAAAAACTCAAACGTAATTTTGGATCAAATTTGGCAGAAGAAGACAAGCAAGTTGGTGACATTATAGGCCTCATAATTGACCCAATATTATCTGAAGTTGGTAGTGTTTTGTTGAACTATGAAAAAAAATACAATAAAAACATTTCAAAGGTACTTGTAACAGGTGGGGGAGCTGCTCTCAATGGCTTTACTGAATATGCACAAAAAAAGCTGACAACTTCTGTTGTGTGCGCTGATCCTTTTTCCAAAGTTGAGACTCCTGCGTTCTTGACTGATGTTCTAAAAAAGACAGGTGTGAGTTTTTCTGTTGCTTTAGGTGCGGCATTGCGAAGATTGCAAGAAATTTCATAGCATTGTTTTTTCTTTCGTATTATAATATACACAGTTCATTTTTATGGAACCAAAATTTCAAACATCATTTATACCAAAAAAACCTATCGTGTCATCACAAGGTGTGGCGAGAGAGTCTATTAATTTTTTTATGATAATCGCTGTCGTGATTTTTCTTGGGAGTATAGTGCTTTCAGCTGCTGTGTATGGGTATAAATTTTTTCTAGATAAAAATGTTAAAGATCTTCAGTCGAGCCTAGTAACTGCTAGTGGACAATTTGATCAAGACTTTATAAGTTCTGTAAATAGATTAAACACACGCATTGAAACTTCTAAAGACCTTTTGAATAAACATGTTTCAGCATCAACTATTTTTGGTTTCCTAGGGTCTCACACGTTGAAGACTGTCTCATATACAGACTTCACATATTCTCTGGATAATGACGGTACTATAAAAGTTGTGCTCAAGGGTGTTGCTCAAAGTTATGGCTCCATTGCTTTACAGTCAGAGGAGTTTGGTAAACAAAATCAATATATTAAAAGTCCTATATTTTCAGACTTGAATCCAGATCAAAATGGTAATGTAGTTTTCACGCTCACAGCTCTGCTTGATAAGAACCTTATCTCTTATGTAAAAACACTTTCTCAGAATCCAACACAACAGAAAAATGTAGATGCGGGAGTAATACCAACTAATACTCAATAACATGAAATCAATAACCCCTTTTATTTTTATTCTTGTCGCGGTTGTTCTCTTCTTTGGAGTAACAGATCCTTTATATAAACAGGTGATTACTCTGCGTGCGCAGGGGAACGAGTATAACGATGTTCTTGTTAAATCAACCCAGTTATTAGCAAAACGTAAGAGTTTGCAAGAGAAGTCTAACAGCTTTTCTCCTACAGATGTTGAGCGTCTTCGGAAACTTCTTCCAGATGGTGTGGACAACGTTAAGTTAATTATTGATATAGATGAGATTGCAAAGAGGTACGGACTTACTATAAAAAATGTGCGACTAGATGATTCCAAAACAACAAAGAGTGGAGTAAAAGATCCGGCGGCAACTATCACAGCAGGTGAATCAAAGTACGGTTCTATTCCGATGGGTTTTTCTGTTACTGCTGACTACTCAACATTTATGAATTTTTTGCAAGATCTGGAAGGGAGCTTGAGAATCGTTGATGTAACAAGTATTAGTCTTAAGCCGGGAACAAATGGTGTTTATTCATTTGATGTATCATTAAAAACTTACTGGCTTAAATAATATGTCATCCCTAATAAAAACAATCATTACAATTGCGGTCTTGGCGGGAGTTGGTTTTGTTGGATATAACTATTTATCACGAGACACTTCATCTCCTGATGTGCTTCAAGTTCAGAAAGACGATCCTTCACAAATGGGTGCTCAGGTACTTTCTGCTCTAAATCAACTCCAACAACTAAAGTTGGATGAAAGTATTTTTAGCAATCCAGCATTCAAGAGTTTGAAAGACTTTAGTCGTTCAATTCCTGCTGAACCAATTGGTCGTTCAAACCCCTTTGCTCCCATTGGCGTAGACGTTGGTTCTGTGGCTACAAATACATTAACTGTAGGCACAGCCGTACCTCCAAATAGTACTTCATCACCCCAGAGGGAGTTATTAAAAACATCTCAGGTTTCAAAGCCAAAATTGCCTATACCTGAAAATTTACCAGTAGGAGTACAGGTATCAAATAATTAAGGTAGTTCACAATTTCGATATGACCTTCATTGACTTTCTTGTTGAAAAAAAAGTAATAGACAAAAATGATACAACCTTATTAAAAAATGATCTAAAGAAACTTTCTTTAGATGATGCTCTATTAAACCGTGGGCTTACCGGCAATGACATAATTGAGCTTAAGGGTGAATACTACAATATTCCTATAAGAAGCATTGAAGATGGGTCAGTTCCTTTTGATGTTTTGAAATATATACCAGAAGAATCAGCAACCCATTATAATTTTGTTCCGATTGGCGTTCGCGACGGTTTTCTGGAGGTCGGTCTTGTTGATCCTGACAACATTGAAGCACGCGATGCTCTAAACTTCATTGCATCAAAAGTAAACATGCCATTTAAGGCATATCTAATAACGCCAGAAGATTTTAAAAGAGTTTTGGAAGTGTATAAAGGACTCTCAGGAGAAGTTACAAAGGCGCTTACCGAGCTCGATAGTGAGTTGTCAGAAGAAGAGGCTTTGTTGATGGATGAAAAAGGAACAATACAAAAATCTGTAACAGGAACAACGATTATTGAAGATGCGCCTGTGACAAAAATTGTTGCAACCATACTAAGGTATGCTGTAGAAGGTAATGCCTCAGACGTTCATATAGAACCAATGGCGGATAAAGTTCGTGTTCGTTTCCGAATGGACGGCGAATTAGGTACAAGTTTAATTCTACCTCTTAAAGTGCTTCCTGCGGTTGCGGCTCGTATTAAAATTTTATGCAGTATGCGTCTTGATGAAAAAAGAAAACCTCAAGACGGTAGTTTTTCTGCTAAGGTTGAGGGAAGGCAAGTTGATTTTCGTGTCTCAACATTTCCAGTCGTGTATGGTGAGAAAGTCGTGATGCGTATTCTCGATAAAGAAAAAGGTGTAAAAAAACTTGAGGATTTGGGGATGACACCAGAAAACCTTGCTCTTATTAGGGAAGCAATAAAGCGACCGTTTGGTCTTATTCTCATTTCAGGTCCGACTGGTTCTGGTAAGTCAACAACTCTTTATTCCATGTTGAATGAAATCGATAAAGAAACTAACAACGTGCTTTCTCTTGAGGATCCTGTGGAGTACAACATTCCTGGCATCAGCCAATCTCAAGTACGTCCAGAAATTGGTTACGATTTCTCGACAGGTCTTCGTACAACACTTCGACAGGACCCAGACGTGATCATGGTGGGGGAGATTCGTGATAAAGAAACAGCTCAGCTTGCTATTCAAGCTTCACTTACAGGACACCTTGTTCTCTCAACTATTCACACAAATAGTTCTACTGGTATTGTTCCTCGTCTAATAGATATGGGTGTTGATCCTTATCTTATTCCACCAACACTTATTTTAGGTATAGCTCAACGTCTCGTTAGAACACTTTGTCCTGGTGCAGGTAAGCCCTTGCCAATCAATGACAGTCTTACACTCATGCTAAATAAACAATTCGAAGATTTACCAGAATCAAAACGTTCAAAAATTGTATTTCCAAGTGAAGTGCTTGCACTCTCACCATCACCAGATTGTCCAAGTGGAACCCGTGGACGAGAAGCTGTGATTGAAATGTTTAAGATGGATTCAGATATTGAAAAAGTGATTCTTCAAAGTCCTGTAGAATCAGAAATATATAAAGTTGTTCGCAATAAAGGAATGCTTACAATGAAAGAAGATGCAATTTTGAAGGCGTTCAATAAGAAAATTCCTTTTGAAGAAGTGAATAATTTGTAATATAATAAAATAACCATGACAGATCTGAAACCAAAAGTACTTATAGTCGATGATGATAAATTTCTCATCGATATGTATGCATTAAAATTTACAAAAAAGGGTTACGAAGTAAATACTTCTTTAAACGGAAGTGATGCACTTACCAAACTCAGAGATGGATATGTCCCAGATGTAATTGTCTGTGATATCATCATGCCGGTTATGGATGGGTTAAAGTTTTTAGAAAATATGCGTGCAGAAAAACTCGCACCGAAGGCAGCTGTAGTCGTACTCTCAAACCAAGGTCAGCACGAAGATATAGAGAATGCTCAAGCTTTTAATATAGATGGATACATTATTAAGGCACTTACCATTCCTTCAGAGGTTATCGACCAAGTTGATACTGTATATCGTGGTAAGGTAAATATTTCATAATTAAAAAACATGCCAACAGACTACGCAACAAGACTCGATGATCTTTTAGAAAATGTTATTAAAGAAGGGGCATCAGATTTACATCTTTCGGTAGATAGACATCCAACTGTACGTATATCAGGAACTCTTGTTCCTATGGTAAATCAAGAGGTGTTGACTGAAGCTGACACAGAGGGGTTTTTAAAGCAGCTTCTAACATCTGTTAATCAAAAAGAATTTGAGGAGAATAAAGAAATAGATTTTTCATATAATTTTAAAGACAAATCGCGTTTCCGTGGAAATGGTTTTTATCAAAAAGGAAATGTCGGAATAGTTTTGCGTTTAATTCCAAAAACAATTCGTACTTTAGGTGAACTAAATCTTCCTCCAATTTTAGAAACTTTCTGTCAAAAAAAACAAGGTTTCTTTTTGGTAGTGGGTCCTGTTGGTCAAGGTAAAACAACCACATTGGCTTCTATGATTGAGATGATAAATCAACAAAGAGGAGAGCATATCATCACAATTGAGGATCCAATTGAATATATGTATGAAGCAAAGCGGGCCATGATAGATCAGCGTGAAGTTCGTCTTGATACAAAATACTTTCATACCGCTCTTGTTAGTGCTCTTAGAGAAGATGTTGATGTTATTTTTGTGGGGGAGATGCGTGATTTTGATACCATATCTGCCGCTGTTACTGCTGCGGAAACTGGACATCTTGTTTTTTCAACTCTCCACACAAACAACGCAGCTCAAACAATTGACCGAATCATTGATTCGTTTCCACCAGAACAACAAGATCAGATTCGTGTGCAGCTCGCAGGTTCACTGATCGGTATATTTTCTCAGCGACTTATCCCTCGTGTCTCTGGGGGTCTTGTTCCTGCGTATGAACTTCTCATAAATAATAATGCGGTTTCAAATCTTATTCGTGAAAAACGAACACATGAGATAAATAATGTTATTGAAACTGGTTCAGAGCAGGGGATGATTGACATGAATAGATCTATAGCAGAACTTGTTCGCAGAGGTGAGATAAGTATTGAAAATGCATACTTGCATTCAACAAATCCAAAAACACTTGAGAGGTTGATTTAGTTTTAATTTTATAAGGGCCAGGTGCGCTTTGCGCACCTGGCCCTTTGAGTTATAATGTACACATGTTATTTGTCTATAAAGCAGTTGATGCAAACGGATCAGATCAAAGTGGTTCGATTGATGCACTTAATGTTGATGTTGCAATAAATTCACTTCAACGTAGGGGGTTTATTATTAAATCCATTAATGCAAAAGAAGAAACTGGTTCAATTTTACAAAAGAAGCTTTCAATATTTAACCCAATTTCAAACAAAGATGTTGTGGTTATGTCTCGACAGATTGCCACTCTTTTCGAGGCGCAAGTTTCAGCACTCCGAGTGTTTCGTCTTATAGCAAGTGAAACTACAAATCAAGCCCTTGCAGTTAAGCTCCAAGATATTGCAGATCTTTTGCAGGGAGGGGAATCTATTTCCAAGGCCATGGAAAAGCACTCAGATGTTTTTACAGGTTTTTATATAAACATGGTGAAGGCAGGTGAAGAGTCTGGAAAGTTGGATCAAACCTTTGTATTTTTGGCAGACTACCTTGATCGTAATTTTGAGGTTAGCACTAAAGCGAAAAACGCTCTTATCTACCCAGCCTTCGTTATTTTTACTTTCTTTTCTGTGATGGGGCTCATGCTTACTATGGTGATTCCAAAAATTTCGGGTATTCTCAAAGATTCTGGACAGGAAATTCCTGTATATACAAAAGTTGTTATGGGTCTATCAGATTTTCTTGTAAACTATGGAGTATTCTTTTTGATCGTTCTTGTTATTGGTGCTTTTGTATTAATAAAGTATGTAAAATCAGATAGCGGAAAAGCTTCATTTGATGAATTCAAACTTTCTATTCCATTTGTGGGGAATCTATACAAAACTTTGTACCTTTCGCGCATTGCGGACAACATGAACACAATGCTTACTTCAGGTATTGCTATGGTGCGCGTGCTTGAAATAACAAAAGATGTTGTGGACAACAATACATACAACCGGGTTTTAAATGATGTTGTTGAAGATGTGCGTGGAGGTAATGCTGTTTCAGATTCAATGGCTCGACACAAAGAAATTCCTGGGATCATGACAGCGATGATGAAGATTGGGGAGGAGACTGGTAACCTTGGTGAGATTCTTTCTACGCTTGCAAAGTTTTATCGTCGTGAAGTTACAAACTCTATAGATACTCTTGTTGACCTTATTGAACCTGTAATGATTGTGGCTCTTGGTCTTGGTGTGGGTATTCTTCTCGCTTCTGTTCTTATTCCTATTTATAACGTATCATCTAGTTTCTAGAGGGTTAAAAATTAAACTATAAAAAACAAAAGATTTTTCCGAAGGAAAAATCTTTTGTTTTTGTATTCTTATCCCACTCAATGCATAAGAGTCATATTTGGAGTTATCCACACTCTTAGCTAGTCGTATTATTCATAAACGCGGTATAATTAAGAACGCAGATAAAATATATAGGTGTCTCGAGCATCTTAAGTTTGCAGAATTATAAATAAGTTTTTAATAAACAAAATTTCATTCGAATGAAAAAATATTCAAAAGGTTTTACATTGATCGAACTCTTGGTGGTTATCGCCATCATCGGTATCCTTTCTTCAGTTGTGTTGGCTTCGTTGAACACAGCACGAAATAAAGGTAATGATGCTGCTGTAAAATCCCAATTGGCTTCTATGCGTGCGCAGGCAGAGATTTACTATGATTCAAATACTAACTATGGAGCTAACGCAACTCTAAATGCTACAGCTGTTACTGGAACAGGTTGTGCTGCTCTAACTTCTACTCTTTTTGCTGATCCTACAATCAAAAATCAGGTTGCAGGTGCTGCAGGAGTAGGTCCTACTTATTGTTCTTTGGATGCTAATCCAGCAACAAAATGGGCAGTGGCAACAGTGCTTAAGAGTTCAAATACATCAGCTTGGTGTGTAGATTCTTCTGGTGCTTCAAAATTAGAAACTATCACAGCTAGTACGCCATCAACAGCAATTACAACTGCTGGAGTTTGTAACTAAGGTTTAAAACTCAGATATTTACTTGCTGGTTAATATTTAAAACAAAACTCTCGTCACGAGAGTTTTGTTTTTTGTGGAATATTTATGATACAATAAAAGATAATAATTCTTATTAAATTATTATTATCTAAATGAAAAAATATTCAAAAGGTTTTACATTGATCGAACTCTTGGTGGTTATCGCCATCATCGGTATCCTTTCTTCAGTTGTGTTGGCTTCGTTGAACTCCGCAAGAACAAAAGCTAATGTAAATGGAGTAAAAGCAACAATGAAAGAGATGTTGAGTCAGTCTTCTATTTATTACGATTCACATAGTTATTCATACGGAAGCCCTTCAGATTGTTCATCTGGAGTATTTTCAGATCCGGTTATACAGCAGGCCATTTCTTATATTAATACAAATGCGACATCAACTACATGTATTGGTACAAACGAAAAGTGGGCAATCTGGGCACAGCTTAAAGATGGTACCTACTGGTGTGTTGATTCAGTTCCAACAGAAAAAGTTAGCCATGATATTACAAACAGCATTTGTAATTAAAGAAAACAAAAACCCACGCCTATGGCGTGGGTTTTTGTTTTATATCTGATATAATAATCTGCATATGTTATCTTTATTTTTCTTCTTTGCATTTTTGCTCGGTACTATCATTGGAAGTTTTTTAAATGTTGTTGCGCTTCGCTATGGTACACAGAAAAATCTAGGTGGGCGTTCATCATGTATGAGCTGTAAAAATACTCTTTCGTGGTTTGAGCTTATACCTGTGGTAAGTTTTTGTACTCTTGGTGGAAAATGCAGGAACTGTAAAAGTAAAATATCATTCCAGTATCCTTTGGTTGAAATAGGGATGGGGATCTTGTTTGCTTTAACATATTTGAAATTTTTGCCGATGCTTATGGTTTCACCATTTGTATTTGCTTTTGTCTTTTCTTTTATTGTTGTGGTGTTTTCAATTCTTGTGGTTATTGTGGTCTATGACATTCATCACAAAATGATACCCAATCCTCTCGTGTATTGGTTTATAGGGCTTTCATTTCTATGGGTAATAATGCTTCGCGGTGTTCCAGGTATTTTCATGTTTCCTGCGGTTCTAGACTTGTTAGCTGGGCCTTTGATGGCTTTGCCTTTTGCGCTGCTTTGGCTTGTATCTTCAGGAAGGTGGATAGGTTTTGGTGACGCAAAGCTCGCTCTTGGTATTGGTTGGTTTTTGGGAATAGTGGGTGGAGTCTCGGCTATAGCACTTGGTTTTTGGATTGGGGCCGCGGTAAGTATTGTACTTCTTCTGCTTTCAAAATTTGGAAAAGGAAAAGGAAAAATAAAAATAACTCGCACTACAGAAATACCTTTTGCACCATTTTTAGTTTTCGGTCTTTTAATTGTTTTCTTTTTTAACTTTGATTTCTTCTATATAAGAGATTTAATCGCGTATGTATTCTAAGAAAAAAATAAATAAAAATAGTGGTTTTTCGCTCGTTGAGCTTATGGTTGTTATAGGTATCATGGCAGTCATATCTGGTGTTTCTATTTTTAATTATGGAAAATTTTCTAGTACCTTAGTGGTGACAAACTTAGCATATCAAGCCGCTCTTGCAGTGCGTGAAGCTCAGGTGTACGGAATTTCGGTGAAACAAACAGGTATGGGAACATCCGCCAACTTCAATTCTCCATATGGGGTTTGGTTCAGTACGGATGATCCATCCTTTCATCTTTTTTCGGATAGGGGTACTTTACCCAATAATCAATATTCAATTGATGAAAATGAGGAAACATATGTATTGGGGGGCGGTAATAAAATTTCATATTTTTGCGTAACTTTTTCCAGTGGAAGATATTGCAGTAATGGAACACATGGCTTAAGTGCCATTTCTATAATTTTTAAGAGACCAGAGCCAAATGCTCTTATATATGGTTTTACTGGAAGTTCTGCATCTGGGTATTTTGGTGTTGACGCTTCTAATCCAACCTTTAGTGATGCTCAGGTGATGTTCACTTCTGCTAAGGGTGATAAAATATCGCGTATAAACGTTACAAGCACGGGTCAAATATCGGTTAATTCCTGCAATAACGATGGGGCACACGATGTGCATAGTTGTCCAACAGAAACAAACTTTTAACATGATAAACAAAAAAAAATCCCAAAAAGGTTTTACTCTTATTGAGATGATGGTCTCAGTTTCTATTTTTGCTATTGTTGTAATGATTTCCATGGGCGCTATTTTCACAGTTGTTGATTCAAACAAAAAAGCACAGTCGTTGAAGTCTGTGATGAATAATCTGAACTTTGCCCTTGAAACCATGACAAGAACAATCAAGACAGGACAAATGCAGTCTTTTACTAGTGGGGGAAATACAATATCAACCCAAATTTTTGATCCTACTATTAGTAATGTAACATATACTTACAGAACAGATGCTAGTGGTGTGGGGTACGTTGAGCTTTCAAGGGATGGTGTTGTGTCTCGTATTACTGCCCCTGAAGTAAATATAACAAACTTGAAGTTTTACGGAGTAAAACCAATGGTGGTTATGGTGGTACAGGGGACTGTAAAACTAGATGAGCGTATAAGTTCAGATTTTAATATTCAAACCACTGTCACTCAGCGGCTTCCAAATAATTAGTGATTATGAAATTTACTTCAAATAAAAAAGGATTTACCCAGACACCAACTTCTGTCTTAAAAGCTTTTTATCGATACCTTTCATCGCAGCATCACTCAATAAAACAGAATTTGGTGTCCGGGTTTACTCTTGTTGAAACACTTGTTGCTATTTCAATACTTATGCTTGCTGTTACTGGTCCAGTGTATTTTGCATCAGAAAGTTTGAAAGCTGCAATATATGCTAGAGATCAAATTACTGCATTTTATCTTGCTCAAGATGCATTTGAACAGATTCGGGGGTTGAGAGTTAATAATATTGCTAATAATAGTCCGTGGCTAAATGGAATTTCTGGTGTGTGCGACAGTTTATGTAAAATTGATCCATATTCTAATTTGAACTCCAACTCTTATCCTTTGGCGTGTGGAAGTGATTGTGGACAAATAAAAAAAACACTTGATGGTAGGTATGGTTATGGTTCTAATTCAGATTGGACTGATACGCCATTCAATAGATCTATCAAGGTAGAAACTACTGAAACTGATAATGGTACACCACCATCAGCGACTGAGGTTAAAGTTACGGTAACAATTACCTGGAGATCCGGTACTATAGATAGAGTATTTACTGCTTATGAATTTTTGCGTAACGTAAGCTAAAATATGAGACAAAAAAGATTTACCCAGGCACCAACTTTTAGATAATTATGATTTTAAACTTAAAAAAAACAAATATTAATAAAAAAATAAAACCAAATTTGGTGTCCGGGTTTACAATTTTATTTGCGGTGCTGGTATCGAGTATTGTGCTTGCACTCGGATTGGGTATTGTTGCTATTACCATGAAAGAAGTTCAGCTTTCTGGTGCCGGACGAGATTCGCAACTTTCTTTCTATGCCGCAGACTCTGGTGCAGAATGTGGTTTTTATTGGGATCTAAAGGGGGAAAACTTTGCAACATCTTCTGTTGGTGGTATATCTGTAAACAACCTAAGTTCAATGACCTGTGCTGGAGGAGAAAACCTTAATCAAGATAAACCATCTGATATAAGTGGGATAGCCAAAGGTGTTGATAGTGGTTCAGGTAGTTTGGATGCCACAACTACATTTTGGATATATATGGCAACAACAAATGGTAATGTTGGTGATCCTTCAAAACCTTGTGCACAGGTCCAGGTGGGTAAGCATGCTGACTCAGTTGGTGGGCAAATAAGGACCATTATTGACTCACGTGGCTATAATACTTGTGCAGATAATCCTCGTCGCCTTGAACGAGGATATCAGATACAATATTAGTATATATGGGGAATATTCCGCAGGATATAAAAGATCGGGTTTTAAAACTCCGAAAAATAATAGAGCTTCATCAGCACAAATACCACGTGCTTGATACACTAGATATAAGCGATGAAGCATATGACTCTCTTTTAAAAGAGCTTATTTCTCTTGAAGAAAAATATCCAGAACTACTTTCAAAATCCAGTCCGACCCAAAGAGTAGGTGGATCACCTGTAAAAGAATTTAAAAAAGTACAACATGAAGTAAAACAGTGGTCTTATGATGATGTTTTTGATTTTGAAGAACTAAAGAAATGGAATGATAAAGTAAGGAGGATGGTAGAAAAAGAGGGTTCACTAAAAAATGAAAAAATAGAATATTGTGTTGAACTAAAAATAGACGGACTGAAAATGGTGCTCACATATAAAGGTGGAGAGTTTGTGCTAGGTGCGACACGAGGCGACGGAGAAGTGGGTGAAGACGTAACTTCAAACTTGAGGACCATAAAAAGCATTCCTCTTGTTTTGAATAAAAATATTGACCTAATTGCAGTGGGGGAATGTTGGCTTTCAATAAAAGAACTTGCCCGCATTAACAGTGATAGAGAAAAAAAAGGTGAGCCGATTTTTGCAAACACTAGAAACGCAGCTGCTGGCTCTATCCGACAACTCGATCCAAAAATTGCATCACAAAGAAATCTCAGTTCTTTCATTTACGATATAGATATGTTGAATGGGGAAACTATTACAACCCAAAATGATGAAATAGAACTTCTTTCAAAACTTGGTTTCAAAACAAATCCACACCACAAAGTTTTTAAATCTTTGGAAGAAATACAAAAATTTTATGAATATTGGGGTGCTCATAAAAAAACTCTTGACTACGGACTTGATGGTTTGGTTATAAAAATAAACTCAAGAAAAATTCAAGAAGTGCTTGGACATACTGGAAAGTCGCCACGTTGGGGTGTGGCATATAAATTTCCTGCGGAACAAGTAACAACAACGGTGGAGGATATTTCACTTCAGGTTGGGCGAACTGGTGTAATAACTCCTGTTGCTCATCTAAAGCCTGTTGTGGTAGCTGGCTCAACTGTTTCTCGAGCAACCCTTCATAACGAAGATGAAATTAAAAGGCTTGATGTAAGAATTGGAGATACTGTAATTTTAGAAAAGGCTGGAGATGTGATCCCTAAAATTGTGAGGGTGCTTACAGAAATGCGTACAGGAAAAGAGAAGCCTTATACTTTTCCAAAAAAAGTTTCTATGTGTGGTGGGGACGGTTCCATTGAACGTGTTCCAGGTCAGGTTGCTTGGCGTTGCGTACACAACTCTTTTGAGCAAGAAAAAAGAAAGTGGTATCACTTTGTCGGTAAGCACGCTTTCGATATTGACGGGCTTGGTCCGCGGATTATAGATGCGCTACTTGAGGCAAATCTTATTTCTACATATGCCGATTTATTTACTTTAAAGATAGGTGATGTTTTGAGCTTGGAAGGTTTCAAGGAAAAATCAGCAAACAATCTTATTGAAGCGATCGTAAAATCAAAAAAAGTCTCATTGCCGAGACTTATTATTGGTCTTTCAATTCCACAGGTAGGAGAGGAAACAGCATATGATATTGCAGAACACTTTAAAACTATAGAGAAAATTAGAAATCTAAAAGCAGAAGATTTTATGGGAGTATATGGAGTGGGAGACATAGTGGCGGAGTCTCTTGTGGAATGGTTTCAAGATAAAGAAAAACAAAAAATACTTGATGATCTTTTGAAACAGGTAGACGTAGAAAAGATAAGAGACTCAGAAACTAAAGGTAAACTTTTTGGAAAAACATTTGTGCTTACGGGTACACTTTCATCTATGTCACGAATTGAAGCAGAAGAAAAAATTCGTGAACTCGGCGGGGATGTGTCTAGTTCAGTTTCTAAGGCAACAAGTTATGTGCTAGCAGGTGAAAATCCAGGCTCAAAATTTGATAAAGCGAAACAGTTGAATGTTGTGGTTTTGAGTGAAGAAGAATTCCGAAAAATGATACAATAGTTTTACGTGGGGTAAAAAAATGCTATTATCCTTTGGTATGACTATCGAAATCAAAGACGTTAAAAAACTCGCCGAATTAAGCCGTATTCACCTTGAAGAGGGGGAGGTTGAAGAACTACGTGCAAGTCTCGATTCAATATTGGGTTATGTAGAACAAATTAAACAAGTTTCTGCTGATTCAAATATTGAGCAAACATTTCCTGTTACAAACATTTTACGTGAAGATATAGACCCGAACCCAACAGGCGCTAATAGGGAGAAGCTTTTGAACTCTGCTCCAAAACGAGAAGGGAACTATGTGAAAGTTAAAAAAATTCTTGGTTTAATTTCTGAATAAATACATGACTATGATTGATCTAAAAAACCTCACAATTAAAAAAGCGCATGATGCACTTGTTGCAAAAGAATTTACAGCTGTTGAATTGGCACAAGCTTATCTTTCAGTAATTGAAGAAAAAAACCCAGAACTCAATGCGTATCTAGGTGTGTATGACGATGTTATTGAGCAGGCTAAAAAAGCCGATGAAAGAATTGCTCGAGGCGATGCAACAACCCTTACAGGAATTCCAATTGCAATCAAAGACAACATGCTCATTGAAGGCAAGATTGTGAGCTCTGCTTCGAAGATTTTAGAAAAATATGTAGCCACCTATGATGCGACTGCCATTAAAAAACTTAAAGAGGCTGGGGTTGTTTTTCTTGGACGAGTAAATATGGATGAGTTCGCAATGGGTGGGTCTACAGAAAATTCTGCATATGGTGTAACAAAAAATCCACATGACACAACTCGAGTTTCAGGTGGTTCTTCTGGTGGTTCTGCAGCCGCTGTTGCTTCTGACATGGCGCTTGCCGCTCTCGGTTCTGACACCGGTGGTTCTATTCGACAGCCAGCTAGTTTTTGTGGAATTGTAGGGTTAAAACCTACATATGGTTCTGTGTCACGACATGGGCTCATGGCAATGGCTTCGTCTCTTGATGTAATTGGTCCAATGACAAAAACAGTAGAGGATGCAGAGATTCTTTACAATACGATTAAAGGAAGAGATTCTTTTGATTCTACAAGTGTTGAAGGCTCACTCCCGAAAAAAGAAAAATATGTTATTGGTGTACCTAGAGATTTTTTGAAAGAAGGCGTGGACGCAGATGTTTTAGAAAATTTCAATCAGTCTATTGAAAAACTCCGTAACGCGGGATATGAAATAAGAGATATTTCTTTACCAACACTCCCATATTCACTTGCTGTTTATTACATCATTATGCCGGCTGAAGTTAGTTCAAACCTTTCTCGTTTTGACGGTGTAAAGTATGGATCTCTAAAAGAAGGTAAAGATTTAACAGAAGACTACTTCTTTACTCGTGGAGAATTTTTTGGAAAAGAAGCTCGCCGAAGAATAATGCTTGGTACATACGTGCTTTCGACAGGGTATTACGATGCGTATTATGGTAAGGCAGGAAAAGTACGTGAACTTATTAAACAAGATTTTGAAAAGGCTTTTAAAGAAGTTGATGTTGTTGCTACACCTGTTTCCCCAATGCCGGCATTTAAAATAGGGGAAAAGTCTAGTGATCCACTTCAAATGTATCTCGCTGATATTTTTACAGTGAGTGCAAACCTTGCAACAATTCCTGCTATTTCTATTCCATCGGGAACAGTAGTTCATGAAGATAAATCTCTGCCTGTTGGTATTCAAATACTCGGCCCTCGTTTTTCTGAAGATATCCTCTTTGAGATTGGTAAAAAATTTGAGACAATAGGTTAGCCTATGGCAGATGCTCCAAAGAAAAAAGAAGGACCTAAAAAACCCGATGCTCCTCCAACAAAAGACGGACATCAGATCCTATTAGACATAATAGGTGTATTTCTTGCTGTTGTTTTGTTAACAAGTGCTCTTTCTGGAAATTCACTTGTAAAACTATTTACATCAAGTTCACCTACTTCAGGTGATTCTAAACAAGTGAGTCAGGGTGATTTTGGTTTTTGGCAAAATCTTTACAACCAATTTGGTGACAATTCATTGCAGCCATCAAGTAAAATTTCTGTAGGAAGCAATGTTGTAGATCAGAAACTTACTCAAGTGCGCCGCGAGCCAGGGGGAAGTGTAATTGGTATTCATCAGCGTGGAGAGAAATCAACTGTTACTGACGGACCAGTGGAAGCATATGGAGCTAGTTGGTGGATGGTGAATTACGAATCTTCTCCAAGTGGATGGGTTGACTCACAAGATATTGTAATTGGATCATTATGGTTTAGTGTGTTAAATTTTCCTCTAATTTTGTGGGGTTATGTGAAAATAATAAGTTGGATTATTTCAGCATTTTTTATTTTGGTTATTTTATATGTTATGTTTCGTGAGCCTCAGGTACCAGTTTATGATGAGCCAAAAGATGATGGCGTGGACACTAAAAAACCTCAAACAATTGTATCGGCTACGTCATTAGGCGCGTCAGCTGTTCCTCCAAATCTTCCAATAGTAAGTCAGCCTGCGGAACAAACAGAGGAAAATGCTCGTTGGAAACATGTTGAGCTTTTGATGCAATCTCATAATCCTAGCGACTGGCGTCAGGCTATTATTGAGGCTGATGTGTTGTTGGAAGATATGTTAGATAAAATGGGGTATGAGGGTGTAAGTATTGGAGATAAGCTTAAAAATATTGAGAAGGGTGATTTTCAAACAATCGATAAAGCTTGGGAGGCGCACAAGGTACGTAACCGCATCGCTCACGATGGAGGTGTTTACAAGCTTTCCTATGATGAAGCAAGCCGTGTGATAGGTTTGTATAATGATGTATTTAAAGAATTTTATTGGGTGTAATCTAGAATCTTGCATTTTTATCCAAAATGCGGTATTATAATGGGTAATTAGCGGGGTAGAGTAACGGTAACTCGCAAGGCTCATAACCTTGAGACTATTGGTTCGATTCCAATCCCCGCAACAAAATATAAAAGTCGCTCCCGCTGGGTGCGGCTTTTATATTTTGTTGCGGGGAAGGAAGCTCTGGTAGAGCTTCCGTTTGGAATCGAACAGCGGAGCGGGACCCAAGCAAGCTTGCTTGGGAGCGAGCTGGTGCCCAACCCGAGCCGAGTGACGACGAGGGGAGAGGTGCGGGCGATGTTTAATCCCCGCAACAAGAAAAAAGTCCCCGAAAGGGGGCTTTTGTTTTGGGTATTGAGTAAAATCAAAATATATGTTATTTTATCTTCACATCTAATATATGTCGGGGTAGCTCAGTTGGTAGAGCACAGGACTCATAAGCCTGGGGTCATGGGTTCGATCCCCATCCCCGACACAAGATATGATGAATGAGTTTATTGCTCATATGCGATAAATTTGTTACATTGTATCCACCTTTAATAAGGTTATGCGGGTGTAGCTCAGCTGGTTAGAGCGCTTCCCTGTCACGGAAGAGGCCGTGGGTTCGAGTCCCATCACTCGCGCAAAAAATCAAAAGATCTGGTCTTGTGCCAGGTCTTTTGATTTTTTATAGCGAGCTAGGCGGGACTCGAAAACCGGAAGGAGCGAATGCGACTGAGGTGGGGTCGAGTAAAAATTCAGCAGAATTTTATACGTGACCGAGTCCCATCACTCTTGCGGTGAACAAGTGGGTTTTTATAAAAATAAATATGATATAATTCTACCAGAATATCTTCTGGTATTTCAATTTTATTATTTAATTTAACTACATGAAAGTTTTTTATAAGATTTGTCTTTCGTTGTTTTTTATTATTTTTTCTGCTGGTTTGGTGTCTGCCGAGACTCTTCCTAGCATGCCTTATATTCCAAAAGTAAGTATATCTAACTTAAAGTTGGATAAAGATTCTTACCGTATTGGAGATGTGGTGACTGGTTCTTTTGATCTTGTGAACAAGGAGAGCTTTGATGTTGAAGGTATAAACTATCAAGTCTCTTTAGTTGGTGCTTTGGATAAAAACGGAGTTCCAAATGTGGAATATGATCTTGGTACTACTACACCGATTGCTGTTTCCCCTAAGACAAAACAACATGTTGCATTTAAATATAATTTAAGAAATGCTCCCAATGATACCGCAGCCGGAATATTACTCTCTCTTGTTATGAATAATGGGATAGAGCTTTCTTGGAAAAGTTCTCCTGTAAAAATTATTGGTGGAGTTTCCATTCTTACTCCTGTGAATGCTTTTATTAAATTTGATGGTAAAAAGTTTGAGCTACAACAGGGTCCGACTGTTTCTTCAGACAAGGAAACAAACTTTAGTGTTTCTTTTTTTAATGAAAGTAAGGATGTGTACAATTTACATACAACCATGGTTTTGCAAGACAAATCAATGGTAGATGTACCAGATTTTAAGCCCGTTTTGTCGACTCCAGTCAAGGTTTTGGCCTTCTCAACAACGACAATAACTTCTGTTTTACCGACAAAAGGTTTAGTGCCTGGTGTGTATCTTGCCAAGTTTACTTTCTCTGATGATAAAGATGTTTCCAGGGCTCCGGTTTTATATGCGAGATATATAGTTGGAGGTGATATGGTTTCTATTGTGAATGTTACTTCTGGTACTGTTTTGCCAGCAAAAGCAGACGATACTCTAAATGTAGATATTGCTTATACTGGTAGGCCTTTGGATATTACTTCTAACAATAGTTCCTCCACAACAACAGCAAATATTAGTGTTGTTGTAAAAAATGAAAAGAATGAGACGGTTTTGAATTATAATGAAGAAAAGCAATTTGGTCTTTTTGGAGTTATTAATATTTCTGGAAATATAAACAAACCAGCAGAATCTTTAACGGCTGAAGTTACTGTAACTAAAGGTGGTAATGAAATACTTGCTAGCTATAAAAATAAAATTATTTTTAGTGACATATACTCTGGTAAAAAAACAAACTCCGACGGTCAATATGTTGAGGAGGTAAATACGCCTCCGGTTAAATCTAATAAATATATTTTTGTTTTGTACGGAATTGCGATTTTGTTATTTATAATTGCTGTTATTGTTTTGGTTGTTATCCGGAAAAAAAGATTAGCTGCAACTTTAATATTGGTTGGTGTGAGTTTGTTTTCTTACTCGGCACACGCTGATTTTATTGTCGTTTCATCCCAAAACGCAGGTGTGGTAGTAGATGGTCAGGAATACGGAAGAGCTCCTGTTGTTACTGGAGATCTTTCACCTGATATTTTGTATCCGGGGGAACCATATAGTGTTTCTGGCACCATCCAAAACTGGGCTTGTAATAATTCATATTCTGATGTAAATGTTTTGGGTTATGTGACTAGTGAAAACGTTTTGTTATCACAGAGTGATAAGGTGTCTACTCCATTTAATGCGAATCATGGCAGTTATGTACATTCTACCAGATTTGCTTCAGATAGAAATATTAAGGCTCCAACTGTTCCTGATACATATTCTTTTAAATTAGATGTAACATCTCGTATGTATTGGGATGGAAATGTTTACTCTGGGTATCAAAGTCGTACCTTTGGATTTTTCCCATTCACTGTTGTTTCTGATTCAATAAATAACTTGTCATATATGTGTAATAGTGGGACATCTACTGTCTTAAGTTGGTCTCCTATTGTACCTGCAGACGGGTATAGCGTGGTGGTTAGTGATAATTTAAAAACCATAAGAGATACAGTGTCTGTAAGTTCTTATCAATTTAATTCTGATAGTGAAAAAGATTACAATGCAATTGTTAAACCTTGCCAAGGCGACTTTTGTGGTAAGGCAACTTCGATTGTAACTAGGTGCGCAGGAGAGTGTGTGTCAAATACAAGTCGAGTTTGTTCTACCTCTGATCCTGATAAGATTTTTGATAATTGTGGGAAGGTGGTGGATACTTGTTCCGGAGGAGATATTTGCTCTGGTGGTATGTGTACAAAAACAACAGTAAGTGCTGATAAAAATAAAAATCAATGTAATCTTAGCGCCTCATCAACAGCAATATATGATAACAACGGTAAATTTGTAAAAACTTGTCCAAGTGGTGAAGCTTGTTTTGATGGTTACTGTACATCAATCTCTTCTCTTTCTAGTGACCCTGCAAAAATAAATCTACGTGGAAGAGTTACAACAAATGATATGTCAGCGCCATGGAAGACCGCATCTCCTGTTGCAAATGTTATTGTAAGTAAGGGTGGGAAACTAGATCTAGACTGGGTTGTTACAGGTAGTTTTTCAGGAATGACATGTACAACTAATAATATAAATTCATCAATTGGTTATGGCGGAACTTGGACTACTGGTGTAAACAATGAGACAACTTCTTATTCGATAACTTGTAAAAATGCCTACGGTACCGACACAAAGACTGTGAAATCTATTGTTTATCAAACCTCAGAGTATTAGCTAGTGGATATAAAATAAAATCCTCAATTAAAAGTTGGGGATTTTATTTTTTTTGGTTAATAAAAATTGGATTGAATTTATATAAATAAATTAATAAAAAAGACATAACAAGTAAAATTTGATATTATTTTTACATGAATGATAAACCACTTAGTCTAGGGGAAATTAGAAGTTTACGAAAACCTATACGAAACGTAAATATCGAGCATAAAGAAAAGCTAACCAAACTTGAAAAGTTCGCTGTTTGGGTGACAGAGAACATTGGAACAATGGGTTTCTTTTTCTTTATATTATTTTTTAATGCTATATGGATAGTTTGGAATGTTCTAGCCCCAAAGGAAATGGTTTTTGATCCAGGGTGGAGTTTTCTTATCCTTCTCTTTATAAACAACATATTACAAATTCTTTTCATGCCACTTATTATGGTAGGGCAGAACCTTCAGGGAAGGCATTCTGAAGCTAGGGCAGAAGCTGATTTTGAAGTTAATACTAAAGCTGAGAGAGAAATAGAAGCAATTCTTTTACATCTTGAAAATCAAAATGAGGGAATACTAGAGATTATTAATAAATTAGATCAGAAAAAATAAAATCATGACGACTAAAATGAAACAACAGAGGCTTAATGGTCTTGGTGACGGTATTTTTTCAATCGTTATGACATTGCTTGTGTTGGAATTTAAGGTTCCATTGTTAGACGGACAGGTTACCGATTTAATGTTATGGCAAAATCTTGGAAAACTTTGGCCTATATTTATAAGTTTTATTTTAAGTTTTGCTCTCTTGTTTACGTATTGGCGCGCACATCATTTTCTTGTTTCGGTATATGCAAAATCTGTAACTGTGGGTTTAGCAAATCTTAATGCTCTTTTTTTCTTTTTAATTACGCTGATTCCGTTCAGTGCTCACTTGCTTGGCGTTTATAATCAGACGAGAGTAGCAATTGTTGTCTATGGTTTAAATATTATATGTATAGGGATAACACTTTTCTGGATGAGAGAGCATATAGAGCATACTGAGTCTATAGAAAAAGTCGCAATTTCAAAACATGAATATGTGAGTGGGTATGTACGAACTGTTTTTCCTGTTATTGCTGCGTGTGTTGCAATTATAGTTTCTTTTTATAGTACAGAATTATCCATTTTTGTATTTACTGGTTCAATACTATTTAATCTTTTACCTGCATCAATGAATCCAATATATAGTGGATTAAATGGGGTAATGGAAAAGGTTGTTGGATAGTTTGAAAAAAGCCTTAAAATATATTACTATTCATCGGTGTTTGTATTTTTGCAAACGCCGTTGTAGCTCAATCGGTAGAGCACTCCATTGGTAATGGGGAGGTAGTGAGTTCGAAACTCATCAACGGCTCCTTATAAGGTTATTAGGCCAGTATAGTTCAGTGGCAGAACACTACTTTCGTAAAGTAGGAACGTGAGTTCGATTCTCACTCCTGGCTCAAAAATAGGCTTTTAAGTAAAAACTTGCATTATTTTAGAGATATGGTAATGTCATCTCAGGTTAAATTTTAAGCATTTTTGGGGCCGGGGGTAGTCCTCCTGTCCTGGCCGCATCTCCTACTGCACTCCCGCGGCATTTCTTCCTGCCCTCGGTCCCAAAAAGTTCTTTCTCCAGAGCCCCCCCCCGGAGCTCCCCCAAAAGACCCGTCGCCCAAACACTCCCCCAAAGTGTACAGGCGACGGGTCATAATTTTTGATATAATCGTTTTTAATGAATGAAGAGCTGCAAAAAAAAATAGAAGAACTAGAAGCTCAGATGTACGAGTCTCACTTTTGGGATGATAAAATCAGGGCACAGGCAATACTTAAAGAAATCTCAGATCTTAAAGAAAAACTTGCTGGGCATGGAAAATATGATAAAGGTGACGCTATCATGAATATACTTTCTGGTGCTGGGGGAACGGATGCAGAAGATTTTTCGCAGATACTTTTTTCAATGTATACAAAATATATCACCAACAAAAGATGGGGGTATAGAGTGTTACATTCTCATGAAAATGACCATGGTGGATTTCGTAATATAACAATTGAAATTTTAGGTAGGAATGCATATGGTACTCTAAAAAATGAGACAGGTGTCCATAGACTTGTTCGCATTTCTCCTTTCAATGCAAAGCAGCTAAGACACACATCTTTTTCTCTTGTCGAAGTTATTCCCAAGTTTGAAAAACAAGATGCTGAAATAAATATCAATCCAGATGATATAAGAGTTGAGTTTACTCGGTCTGGAGGACCGGGCGGACAAAATGTAAACAAACGAGAAACTGCGGTACGTATAGTTCATATTCCTACAAATATTTCAGTTCACTGTGATGTTGAAAGATCTCAAGGTCAGAACCGAGAAAAGGCCATGGAAATACTTAAAGCTAAGCTCTATGTTCTTGAAGAAAATCGACTTAAAAAAGAATCAGAAGGTATGCAGGTTGCTAAGTCTACAGATATTGAATGGGGAAGCCAGATACGTTCCTATGTTCTTCACCCATATAAAATGGTTAAGGACCACCGTACAAATGTTGAAACTGCCAAAGTTGATAATGTTTTGAATGGAGATTTGGACTTATTCTTGGAGGCTGAACGTGAATTGTAAACAGAATCTAAATAGAAAATAGGTGTATTTTGTGATAGAATATTCTTTGTATAATTATGATTTACTTCGACAATGTTAGTAAAATTTATGATGACGATTCCGTTGGTCTCCATGGAGTTACGCTTAAAATAGAACCAAAAGAATTTGTTTCCATTGTTGGACATTCTGGTGCTGGTAAGACAACTTTGCTAAAAATGATTTTAGCTGAAGAAAAGCCTACAGAAGGTAAGGTCTTTTTTGAATCTACAAACATTCACGATATAAGAAAGAAGCACATGCCTGACTACCGCAGACATATCGGTGTTATTTTTCAGGATTTTCGTTTGTTACCACACAAAACTGCATATGAAAATATTGCTTTTGCTATGGAGGTGGCAGGACGAGATGAAGAGGAGATTCAAGCTGATGTAACTCATGTGTTAGATCTTGTGGGACTTAGTAGAAAGATGTGGAGCTTTCCGCACCAGCTTTCTGGTGGTGAGAAACAGCGTGTAGCTATTGCTAGAGCTATTGTGAATCAGCCAGATTTAATTATTGCCGATGAACCTACTGGAAATCTTGATCCGGAAAATACTTTTGAGGTAATACAATTATTTAAAAAAATCAACGATCTTGGAACAACTGTGGTACTCACCACTCACAACAAAGGAGTAATAGACTCATTGAATAGGCGAGTTATTACGATGGAAGCCGGAAAAGTGGTTCGTGATGAAGTTAAGGGAGGTTACGTTCTGTAGTTTTAATAAAAATTAAATTTTAAAAAGAGTATATGATGTGGGTTAATACAAAAAGAATATTCAAAGCTGGTTTCATAGCGTTTTGTAGAAATGCTTTCGTTTCTCTTTCGGCAGTCCTCATCATGGTGGTTACTCTTTTCTTCATTGGTTGCATAATTTTTTCAAGTGCACTTCTCAAGTCTTCTCTGCAAACCATTCGAGATAAGGTTGATATAAACGTATATTTTGTTACAAATTCTCAGGAGTCAGATATTTTACTTTTAAAAAAGACTCTGGAAAAAATGCCAGAAGTTTCAAAAGTTGAATACATCTCTCAAGACCAAGCTCTAGATAATTTTCGCAAGCGACATGAGAATGATCAGATTACACTACAGGCACTCGATGAACTCGGTGACAATCCACTGGGTGCTGTGTTAAACGTGAAGGCAAAAGAAACATCTCAATATGAATCAATTGCCAATTTCCTTAATCAACAAAACCTTGCACAAGGAGATAGTTCAATAATAGATAAGATTAACTATTATCAAAACAAAGATGCTATTGATCGCTTAACAAAGCTTATTGATTCAGGGCAAAAAATTGGAGTAGTCCTTGCGATTATCTTTGCTCTTATTTCTATTTTGATTACATTTAACACCATTCGGCTTGCAATATTTACAGCAAAAGATGAAATTTCTGTTATGCAGTTGGTGGGTGCAAACCATATATACATAAGGGGGCCATTTATGGTTGGAGGAATCCTTTATGGTTTAACAGCCGGTATCATTACTCTCATTCTTTTCTATCCATTTACTTATTGGCTCAACACTTACACAGAAACATTTTTTGCTGGTGATGGAATATTTACTTATTATATTCATAACTTTGGCCAATTGTTTTTGATTATTATAGGATCGGGTATTGCTATTGGTGCAGTATCAAGTTTTCTAGCAGTGCGAAGACATTTAAACTAATATTTTGTTTATCAAAAAGTCACAGAAAGTTAGTTTTGGCAAAATAGACAAACCAAACAGAAGCGTTACAATTAATGGAAATTAATTTACAAGAATAATTTCACAGAATGGCGCATACAAAATCACATAAATACATTTTTGTTATTGGAGGGGTAATGTCTGGTGTGGGCAAGGGAATTACCACCTCTTCTATAGGAACAATTCTTGAAGCAAAAGGCTACAAAATAAATATCGTAAAAGTTGACCCTTATTTAAACGTCGACGCAGGAACAATGAACCCCACCGAACATGGTGAGGTTTTCGTTATGGACTCTGGTCTTGAGACTGACCAGGATATGGGAAATTACGAAAGATTTCTAAATCGTGATTTGCGTAATGAGGACTATATGACAAGTGGTATGGTGTATAAATACGTGATTGAAAAAGAACGAGCTCTTGGCTTTGGAGGTAAATGTATAGATGCCGATAATATTCGCGATGAAATAGTTCACCGTATTGAAAAAGCGGGAAAGGTAAATTCCTCAGATGTTTCCATTATTGAAATTGGGGGGACTGTCGGAGATTACCAAAACATAATGTTTATTGAGGCCGCGCGTGTAATGAAGATTCGCCATCCAAAAGATGTGATTTTTATTATGGTTTCCTATATGCCAATACCTAGCAAACTAGGTGAGATGAAAAGTAAGCCAACTCAAAATGCTATCCGCCAGTTGAGTTCATATGGAGTTAATACAGATTTCATCATCGCCAGAAGCGAACTTCCTCTCGACCAGAAAAGAAAAGAAAAAATTGCATTTTCTTGCAGTGTACCAGCAGATAACATTATTTCCGCTCCAGATATAGACAGTGTATATGATGTACCGATTAACTTTGAGAAAGACGAACTAGGGGAGATGATTGTTAAAACTTTTGGTTTACCAAATAAAAAAATAGATCTTTCCGCATGGAAAACTTTTGCAGCAAAAGCAAAAAATGGTTCCAAGGAAGTAAAAATTGCTGTTGTTGGGAAATATTTTGATACGGGAGACTTTGTTCTCTCAGATGCATATATTTCTGTTATTGAGGCTATAAAGTTTTCTTCTTATCATTTGGGGGTAAAGCCAAAACTTTCTTGGCTCAATGCAAAAGATTTTGAAAAGGACCCTAAAAAATTAAAAGAGCTTTCAGAATATGACGGAGTTCTTGTACCTGGGGGATTTGGTGAGTCTGGTATTGAAGGAAAGTTAAAAGTTATTGAATATGCGAGAATAAATAAGATCCCATATTTTGGGCTTTGCTATGGTATGCAGCTTTTAGTGATTGAGTATGCTCGCAATGTGCTTGGTTGGAAAGACGCAAATACCGCAGAGATAAATCCAAAGTCATCACATCTTGTTGTAGATATTATGCCTGAACAAAAGAAAAAACTTGAAGAAGGAAAGTATGGTGCATCCATGAGACTTGGTGCGTATGAAGCTATTCTTAAAGATGGTACGGTTGCACGCCGGGCATATGGAAAAGAGCAAATAAGTGAGCGTCATCGACACCGATATGAAGTAAATCCTCTATATACAAAAGATATCGAAAATGAGGGACTGGTATTTTCTGGAACTTCTCCAGATGGAAGACTTATGGAAATCGCAGAACTTCCAAAGAGTATACATCCGTTTTTTCTCGGTACCCAGTTTCATCCAGAATTCAAAGCAAGACCACTTTCACCCCATCCTCTTTTCACAGAGTTTATGAAAGCTGCTATGAAGGAGAATAAAAAATGAAAAACATAAAATTCGCACCAGCTCTTGTTCCTCTTGTATTATCTGGAGAAAAAAACATAACATGGAGACTTTTTGATGATAAGGATCTTTCAGTTGGGGATGATTTGGAATTTATAAATGGAGATAGCGGTGAGGTTTTTGGACATGCCAAAATATTGAAAGTGTGGGAAAAAAAGTTGGGTGAAGTTGGTGATGAAGATTACGACGGACATGAAAAATTTGTAAGCAAAGAGGTTATGTTGGAAACCTACAGAGGTTATTATGGTAAAAGGGTGAGTGGTGAAACTCTCGTTAAGGTGATCACTTTTTTGTTTAATTCAAGTAAATAATACTAATTGTTTATTTTAGAGAATCCCCAGTTTAGGCTTAAACCGGGCTTTGAACTTATGTTCTCGCATTATATACTTGAGACTATATGATACAACCATACGCGGCTCGAACGCATGAAAAAATGAAAGAAGTTTTAATGAACCCTGAGGCTTATGGACCAGAACTACATTATTATATGATTCGTGGTGGGTCAGATAAAAAAAATATTACAGTTTGGGAAAGTGGAACTGTAGGAGGAGAATATATAAAAGCATACGGGCATTATCACATTACAGATTTCAAAGAAATATATTGGATACTTGAAGGAGAGGGGATTTTGCTTTTGCAGATGCGCAAGAAGGATACAGGAGGAAATGATATTGATGATCAAATTGAATCTTTTGAAGCAAGAAAGGTAAAGGCTGGAGATGTGATAGAGGTTCCTGCTTTTGCCGGTCATCTTTTGGTAAATACTGGCAATACATGGCTTGTGACTTCAGATGACAGTCCTGTGAATCTTGATGACTCTGCAAGTATGCCTGTCCACGCTGATTATGAAGTTGTGAAAAGGATGAAAGGTTTTGCTTACTATGTGGTAGAGAAAGATGGACAACCAACTTTAATTAAGAATCCTAATTATTCAGTAGTTCCAGAGGCTTTCATAAAATAAATAAAATGCTAGAAGAAAATCCTAAAGCATACATAGTGGCGGTGGATATGGGATACGGACACCAGAGGGCTGTTTTTCCACTTGAACACATTGCAGCTTTGCCAGAAGGTTGGGAGAATTTGCCTTCCGCAATAATTTCTGCAAATACATATCCTGGTATTCCAGAAAGTGATAAGCGTAGTTGGAAAGGAACCAGAACCTTATACGAGTGGATTTCTCGAATGAGAACTGTGCCTTTTATTGGTCCTGTCCTTTTTGGAGCGATGAATTATTTTCAGCGTATCGAACCTTTTTATCCAAAGCGCGATCTATCAAAACCAACACTCCAAGTAAAACAAATATATAGAATGATAGAAAAAGGTTTTGGAAAAGATTTGATTGAAAAGTTGAATGAAAAGCCATTGCCTTTGATTACTTCTTTTTTCATTACTGCATTTTTTGCAGAAGAACATGAATACGAAGGGGATATATATTGTCTTTGTACAGATACAGATATTTCTCGAGCATGGGTACCATTCTATCCAAAGGAAAGTAGAATAATTTACCTCGCACCGACGCAGCGCGTGAAAGATAGACTTTTGCTTTATGGTGTTCGACCAGAAAAAGTTATATTAACTGGGTTTCCTTTGCCAAAGGAATTGTTAGGTGGGGAGTCAGACCTTCAAGTGCTCAAAAGAACACTTTCTCGCAGAATAGTTAAACTTGACCCTCAGAAAAATTACGAAGAAAAATACAAAGCTTTAGTTTCAAAATATTTAGAAGAAGATACAGATTACGAAGGTTCTATTTCGCTCATGTTTGCCATTGGTGGTGCAGGCGCTCAGCTAGATGTGGGTATAAATATAATCACCTCATTACGTTCCCATATTGAGAGTAATAAAATAAAACTTAATTTAGTCGCAGGAACTTCTCTGTATGTATACGAGACCTTCAAAAAGAAAATTGAGGAACTTGGACTTCTTGAGAGTTATAAGAATGGTTCAATTTCAATTTTGTACAATCCAGAAAAGTTTGAATATTTTCGAGAGTTTTCTGCTCTACTTTTGGAAACAGATATTTTGTGGACAAAACCAAGTGAGCTCTCGTTCTATGCTGGGCTTGGTTTGCCAATAATAATTGCACCTCCTCTTGGTTCACAGGAAGAATTTAATCGGGCATGGCTCTACTCTGTGGAGGCAGGAATCGACCAAGAAGATCCTCGCTATGTTTCAGAATGGCTTTTTAGTTGGATTTCCAACGGCAGGTTTGCAGAAGCCGCCATGAACGGATTTCTTAATTCTCCAAAACGAGGGGTCTACCACATCGAAGATTTGGTATTGCGTGGAGAAAAGAAAGAAATTGAACACATTCACTCTCTATGATAACTTCATTTATTTTTGCAATCGCTGGATACGCACTTCTTGCAATAGTTTCAATACTAGATAAATTTATTTTATCTGGATCTGTAAAAAAAATAACTGTTTACACTTTTTATTCCACAATATTTTTTCTAGCTGCATTTTTAATCTTGCCATTTTGCCAAGCTGTTAATGCGGGGGATTTGTGGTGGATGATTGGATCTGGCTTGGCATATGGTTTTGGGCTTTGGACCATGTTTATTGCTTTGGGGGATGGTGAAGCGAGCCATATTATGCCTTTTGTAGGCGCTGTGGTTGCCATTGCGACGTATGGTTTGTCTTTGGCTATATTGGGCGAGGTACTAAGTTCTTCAGTTCAAATTGGCTTATGGCTCTTGGTAATGTCGTGTCTACTTTTATCTTTTGAGAAGAGTGAAAAGCACAACGGATTTCACAAAGGCTTTTTGTGGGCAATTTTTTCGGGAATTCTTTTCGGTGTGTCATCTGTGTTTGCTAAACACATATACGGTGTTTATCCATTTATAACCGGTCTAGTGTGGACTAAAGGAACAGTAGGAATAGTCGGTTTGATTACTCTATTTATTCCAGGTACTTGGAAAGAAATCAACCGGTTGAGACACGAACCTCAATCAGATGAAAAAAACGGGTTTTCGATTGTTTTTACATCTAAATTTTTAGGAATAATTGCGGTTGTTTTGGTTCAGTATGCTATTGCTTTAGGTAGTGTCACAATAGTAAATGCTCTGGCTGGGGTAGAGTATGTGCTCATGTTTGTTTTTATTTACATGATGACAAAATTCAAGCCAAAAGTATTTTCTGAATATTTTACAAGGAGGGAATTGTTGGTTGAGTCGAGTGCAATAGTTTTAACAGTTATCGGTTTGTTATTTTTGAAATAAAATGCTTAAACGATTCGCTATACGTTTTGCCATAATTTTAGTTACATTATTTTTTGTTGCTTACGCTGCACTCTGGGCTACTTCATTTAAAAAATATCCGGTTTCATTTGGTATAAGTTTTAGTCCAGAATACGCTACGTCTCTTGGTTTAGATTGGAAGGAAACCTACTTAGCAATGTTAAACGATTTGAAACCAAAATACATTCGCCTTGCTATTCCTTGGAGTAGAGTTGAAGCAAATAAAAATTCGTATAGGTTTGAAGATATAGACTACATGATGAATGAGGCATCAAAACATGATGTAAAAGTTTTGTTGGCTTTTGGGCAGAAAGTTCCGCGATGGCCAGAGTGCTATATTCCCGATTGGATAAAAACTACACCTGCAAACAATAGAAAAGGTGAGCTACTTTCATATATTGAAAAAGTTATAGGAAGGTACAAAAATAATTCAGCCTTGGAATTGTGGCAGGTTGAAAATGAGCCATTCATAAAATTCGATTTTGGAGATTGTCAGGTGTTTGATAAAAATTCAATAGCTGAAGAAGTTGCTTTAGTAAAGAAGTTGGATACTTCTCATAGGGTGGTACTTACAGACAGTGGGGAACTTTCTACCTGGCAAGATGCTGCGAAAATGAGCGACGTGCTTGGTGTAACAATGTATAGGACTGTGCGTACACCAGGAGGTTTTATTGTTAACTATGGTTTGGTGCCAGCAGCTTTCTACAAGGTGCGGGCTTTTATGTGGGGTAAAGATTATAACGACTTTTTTGTTTCAGAACTTCAGGCTGAACCATGGTTCACAAATGGTACACCTACAAATACATCTATTGAAGTTCAGGAGCAAACAGCAAGTATTGATCAATTATCAAAAAATATATCATATGCACAGTACGTAGGAGCCTCCCGTGCATATTTGTGGGGGGTGGAATGGTGGTATTGGATGAAGACAAAACAAAGCGATTCCAAATATTGGAATGAGGTCAAGGGGGTATTGGAAATGAAATAATAAGTAAAACAAAAAACCTCGAATATATTCGAGGTTTTTTGTTTCCATCATCTGGAAAAACTATGCAACAACTTCAGGAGCTGCTTCAACTGCTGGAACTTCTGCGGGAGTCGCTTCTAGAGTAGCCTCGGTAACAACTGGAGCTTCTACTGGAGTAACTTCACCTTCTACAACCTTTGTTTCTTCTGTCATATAGATAATATAAGTTAGATTCTGCTAAAACGACTCACGGAGTATACTATATGTACTTCATATAGATAGGTTGATTTGTAGTACAACCGATTATTTACTATGTGGCAAGGACGTGGCTCGCTCATACTGTGGGTGATGTTGGCACTATTTTTTTTCAAGAATATTTTTGAGTTCCATAATAACTGCTTTTTCCCAGTATCTCATCGAGTACCAGCGTATGAGTGGCACAGCAACTATGCGCAGCCATTTTTTATGAATAGTCACTTGGTAGGTATAGTCAATCAAAGTTCCTTCGGAGTGTGGAGAAAGCAACAATTCCTCATGTCCAGAAGTTCCAAACTGATAGCTGTCATTATCTGAGATAAATCCTTTCCCAGGAAGAATATGTGTTTTCATTTTTACTTTAAAGCTTTTCCCAAATGATTTTACAGTTGCCTCCATCTCGAGGTGGTCTCCTTCATGCTTTTTGATATCTACTGCTTCGGCGACTTTTGGAAAATACTTCGGCAAGTGTTCAAAGTCTGTCATTATTCTGAACACATCATCTATTGAAGCTTTAACAACCCATTGTTTGTGAAGTGTTATTTCATTCATTTTTATATTCTAACATTATTTTAGAATCAACATAAAACAAAAACCCCACGTGAATGCGTGAGGTTGAAACGTTTGAAGTTTTACGTTTCTTTAATTTATAACAAGAACTATCTATCTAAGGTTCTCTGTGGCTTCATGCGACAAAGTTGAATGTATTTTTAATATAGTTTTTACTATAAGTCAACAGGTTGTCTTGACACTTAATTACACTATAGTAATCTTCAGCTCAGGTCAGAAAAAAACTTGATCTTTCACAACCATCAACCCAGGAGTTATTTATGTCTACATTGAGTAAATCATTCAGAGACTGTTTATATCCAGCACTACCTCAAATCATTCAACAATTCGGAACACCATTCCACATCTATCATGAAAGTGGAATTCGCCAAACCCTCAGAAAGTTGAAAGGGTCTTTTCCCAAGAACGAATTCCAGGAATTCTTCGCAGTGAAAGCACTGCCCCTATCCGCCATCATGCAGATCGTTAAAAGCGAAGGGTGCGGCTTTGATTGCAGTTCTATACCGGAGCTACGCTTAGCTCGAGCTGCTGGAGCATTGCCAGAGGACATCATGTTCACGGCGAACAACCCTTCCACAGAAGAACTCATGGAGGCACTCTCTTTTGGGGGATGCATCCTGAATCTCGACGGAATCGAGTTTATTGAAAAAGTCGAAGAAATTGGGCCCTTCCCAGAACTCATCTGCTTCCGCCTCAACCCAGGAAATCGCAAAACCGGTGATGAAGTAAACACCATTATTGGTAATCCAGTGGATTCCAAATATGGTGTACCAATCGAGAAAATCGTAGAAGCGTACAGCCTAGCAAAAAAAGCTGGCGCAACACGTTTCGGTTTGCACACCATGGTGTGTTCGAACGATCTCAACTACATCCATTTGGTTTCAACATACCGGTTACTCCTAGAAGTCGCTACGAAGCTCGAGGAAGAACTTGGAATCAAGCTGGAATTCGTGAACGTCGGAGGAGGCCTCGGCATTCCTTATCGGCCAGGCGAAAAAGAATTCGATCTTGAGGCATTTGCCCTTGAACGCAGTTGTCTTGGTGAAGAATTCATGCGAACACACGGATACTTGCCTAAACTCTATATGGAAAGCGGTCGCTATGTGACTGGCCCTCACGGAGTTCTTGTGAATCGTGTGATTAACATCTACGAAAAATACAAAAACTTCGTTGGAGTCGAAATTGCAATGCCTGCCCTCATGAGGGTTGGTATGTATCCGGCGACAGCTTACCATCACTGCACATTGCTTAATGCTGACGGATTAATGATCAAAGAAGGAAGTCGGCCGCTCACAAAAGTGACAATTGCTGGCTCAATCTGCGAAAATTGTGATGTGCTTGGAAGAGATATCGAAATGCCAGAACCTTGTGAAGGGGATCTTGTTATTACTCACTTCACAGGCGCCCACGGTTCAGCTATGGGATTCAACTACAACGGTCGTTGTCGCCCACAAGAACTGTTGATATGCAAAGATGGCACCGTCAGGCGTATCAGCAGAGCTGAAACATATGACGATCTCATCGCCAGGCAACTTGGTTTGAATGGCTCCGAGCATGTCTTGGAGTTGGAATTGTAGGACAAAAAAGTCCAACAATATAAACCGTATTGTACGTGGATGCAGTACGGTTTTTTCTTTATATTGGTTTCCAAGGTTTAACCTTACGAAGCTCAAAAACTTTTTATAGTACAACTAATTAAATTCAAATAAAATATCTCTAAAATTTATAATTTTATTATTTTTATCTAATGTAATCCCTTCTTTTTTATATAGAGCAAGACGTTTGTTTTTATACTTATCATTAATCCATATGCTGCCGTCAGAATATACAATTCTATGAAAAGGAATATTCTTTATTCCATTTGTATAAGCTTTACCTAAAATAGTGGTAATGCTCTGAGAAGCCATCGGTCCTGCACCAGCGGCACGAGCAATTCTGCCATATGTAGTGACTCTACCTTTCGGAATTTCTAACGCCATTTTAATTACTCTTTCACTAAAAGTTTGTAGCATGGTGTTATTTTTTATGGTAAGGACGGTCCTTGATGAAGGTTGAAAACTTTCTTCCGTTTTTCATATATTAGTTACTTCACCTTCTTCAAAGCAAGAATTAAATGTTTCTAGGTTTATTGTCCTAGAAACTGTATTTCCGTATTGATTAGTAAAATCTCCTAAATTAACAAAGACAGATCCATTTTTTTCATAAACAAACTTAACAACATATTCTTCTCCCGAAAAAAGTACAAAACCTTTTTCTTCTAGTTCATTTTGTGATGTGAAATGATGACATTCAATTAAGACACGATATTTTTTATTTTCTATGATTTTCATACCTTATATTATATCTCTATTTATAAAATAAACAGAATTAACACATCTCGAGCTGGCTAAAATTAGTTGCAAGACTTGGAATCTCTCCCTCGACTAAAAATTTTCCGTCGAAAATTTTTGTCTGGGCACCGCCTCATGAAATTTTCTGCTGAAAATTTCTATTCCGGCGTTCGAGTCCAAGGCGAAAGTGCTCCCAGCACTTTCTTCCCGCAGCAAATAAAAAACGGCTCTATTGAGCCGTTTTTTATTTGCTGCGGGACTTGGACTCGAACCAAGATACACGGTTCCAGAAACCGTAGTCCTACCATTAGACGATCCCGCAATGAAGAATACAATACTAGAAAACTGCCTTTTTTTCAAGTGCTGGAAAATTTTTAGATTTGCTGGAAATAGAAAATATAAAAATGTATAATTACTTCTTAACTTTATTTTTTGAAAACTTTTATTTTATGACACTTGCACTTATTGCACCTCTAATACTTACTGTTTTAGGACTTACTCTTTTTGAAGTAATAAATAGTGTAGATAATGCAGTGATTAATGCAGAAGTGCTTGGGAAAATGTCTCCGTGGGCAAAAAAGTGGTTTCTTGTTTGGGGAATTTTTCTGGCAGTGTTTGTTGTTCGTGGAGTCTTGCCGTGGCTAATTTTGTGGGGCTCGGTTCCTGGTATCGGTCCATGGGAAGCCTTTGTAGCTTCATTCAGTTCGGATCCTAGAGTTTTGGGTGCCGTAGAGATGTCCAAGCCTATACTGCTTTGTGGGTCTGGGTTGTTTCTTGTGTATCTTTTTTTACATTGGTTATTTTTGGAAACAAAAGAATTTGGTTTGGTGGGTGAAAAATTTATTGCACGGCATGGTGTATGGTTTTATACTGTTGCGTCTTTGGTGCTCGGAGTAGTGGTGTGGAAGACTATTCATATAAATCCTATGATGGCAGTGGGCGCTGTTATGGGTTCAACTGCATTTTTTCTTGTTCATGGTTTTAAAGAAAACGCCGAACGTGCTGAAGAAAGAATGTTGGAAGGGGACAACAGTATGTCTGATTGGTCAAAAATTTTATATCTTGAAGCGATTGATGCGTGTTTTTCTGTTGATGGTGTACTGGGTGCATTTGCCTTCACAACTGCTGTCCCGCTTATTCTTATTGGAAATGGTATTGGTGTGTGGGTCGTGAGAAAACTTACAGTAAGTAATGTTGATACAATTAAGAAATTTGTTTTTCTGAAAAATGGAGCTATGTACTCGATTTTTTCTCTTGGAATCATAATGCTTGCTGAGGCGTTTGGTGCACATATTCCTTCATGGGTTTCTCCAGTTATTACATTTTGTGTTATTGGTTTCTTTTTGTTCAAGTCTGTTGCGGTTTTGAATTCACAAAAAGCATAATAGGCAAGTGCTTGTAATTAGAATGATATTTGAAGTTTGTGTTCGGTGATTGTATTGGTAGGTATTGTGGTGATATATGGAAAAGAGAAGGAAACACCTTCTCTTATTCCTGTATTATATGTTTTTCCAAAAGATTTATAATTTAAGGAAGGGATTTTATTCCGTCTTGAATTGTGACTACGGGAACATTTTTTAGTTTGAGATAGTCAACAACCTGATTAAAAATTGTCGGACTTATACTGTACTGAACACCACTGGTGTCAATTTGGTGGAAGCTAAGAATGAGCCATTCTTTTTTTGCGATTGCATTATCTATCCACTGCTCTGCTTTTGTTAAAGTAACAGTTGATTCCATTGACTGTCGTTCAAGTTGATATTTGTCTGAGGTGAGTGTTACATCTCCATCAATTGTTGCAGCTGCATCGCTAAACCCATCACTTTTTACAAGATTTAATGTAGTGTTGTCATAATCTCCATATGGATAGGCAAACGAGTTGATTGGTCCCACATTTAGTGCGAGCAAATCATTTCGTGATCCTAAAATTTCTTTTTGTTGGTCTGCACTACTTAGTTGGGTAAGATATGGATGATCTTGTGTATGCGCGCCTATTTCATTTCCCGCGTTGTATAGATCTTTTATTTGGGCAATACTCATATATCCAGAGAAACCATAATCCAAAAGCTGTTTACTTATAATGAAGAATGTTCCTTTTAAGCCTGCACTTTTTAGTTTAGGATATGCCACTTGATACTGTGACAGGGATCCATCATCGAAGCGTAGGGTTACCGCTCCGGTAGAAAATATTCCCTGATTTTGCTCTGGTGTTAATGAAACATTGTCCATCGTGAGGAAACCAACTCCTTGAATGAGGTGAAATACACTCACGGCTTGCACACCGGTTGGTACTGAAAAAATTACAGATGTGTGTGTGAAGTTGCTAGCGGCTGGAAGAGCTTGAATATCTTTGTAGGTAAATGTTCCATTTGAATTTTGATACTGGAGAGTGATAAGACTTGGAATATTTGATATGTAATCATCAGAATAGACATAGTTTCCTTGTGTAACAGCTATTGGATTGAAATACCATTTTGCATCACCTGATGTGTAGCTTGAAATACTCACTTTTACTGCTTTACTGCCACTCACTCCAACTTCTGGGTAAGTGAATGTTCTAGTGTTTGTGCCCCAACCGCCTTTACCCCAAGAAAGTGGCAGCCCATTCGTACCAGACTGTTCGAATGCGGGGTTGGGTACAAGATTTCCAGAAACAGGTGTTGGTGGTTGAACAGTAGTTACTTCGCTAAGGGAGTATTCATCTGTTGTGAGGTTGCCAACACTGTTTATAAGATGAAATATTGTCATCGACTTTACATTTTGAGGTGCTGTAAATTGAACACTAACCTTTTTATATGAAGAACTTGGGTTTATATTAGAAACAAGTTCTGGATATGAAAATGATCCGTCGTTCATTGTGTAACGAGCGTCGATAATACTCTGTACGTCTGAGGTGTAATAATCAGAGAATTCGTATGTGGTGCCAGGAGTTACAGGAACATCGTCAAAATACCATTTTGCATCACCGCTTGTATAAGAGCTAATTGATATTTTTACAGCCTTGCTACTATTATATCCACTGACGGGATAGGTGAGTGAACGATCGTTTGTGCCATATCCTCCCTTGCTCCAATTGGTTGGAAGATTTGTTGTGCTTGAAGATTCTAAAGAATTATTAATTATAAGGTTTGGTCCAAGAGAAGGAGTGGCTGTTGTCTGCTGTACAGGTGCGCTAAGTGAAGGAGTAAGTACGGTCTGTTGTATTGAGGGGGTAATGAGCGATGGAGACAGGTCAACACTGGGAGATAAAATTCTTTGAGACCTTTTCACTTCTGGAGTTTGCGAACTTTCTCCGTTTGGTGTTTTTGCGGCTAGAGCAAGTGATGATGTTGAGAGTGAGATAATCACCATACAAGCTACTATCCATGAAGGCAATTTTTTTTTCATGAGTGGTTTAAAAATTAGCAAACTTATAATTAGTTATAATTGTAAATGAAGATCTGTGAATTTATGGTGAATATTAAAATAAAAACCACGCCTTAGATGCGTGGTTTTTAAGTTTGGGAAAGTTATTTATTGTTGAGTGCTAGATGCGTTTGGTTGTGCTGGACGTATTTGGATTGTTTGAGCACTAAGACTACCGTCGGCATTTGGTGTGCCTAAGACAACAACTTGTTCGTTTGATGAAAGGTCATTAAATGTTCCGGGTACCGTTTTTGTAACGGGCGTATTTCCAGTAATCAAAACTATTCTTGAACCCCCATCACGTAGTTTGACTGTTAAACTTGTATTGTCTTTTGAAATGATTTCTCCCGTGACAGTATTTCCATTTAGAGTATTTCTACCCAAACCAGCTGGTCGGTTTCCATTGTTTTGTGAAAATTGCCCTCGTGCCTGATTTTGGTTTGCTGGAGTTTTATTTTGCGAGTAAAGGATCCCGCCATAAAACCCAACTCCTAGAATTATAATTCCAACAAGGATAGTTATAATGTTTTTCTTATTCATTGTATTTTTATTTTAAAATTTTTATTAATTTATTCATAACGCAATGCTTCGATTGGATTTAGTTTTGCTGCTCGTCTGGCAGGGTAGTAACCGAACACAATTCCTATTATAGTAGAAACGCTAAAGGCTAGAAGTATTGAAAACATGGATACTTGGGTTTGGAGAAGACCGAAATATGTAATTGTAAAAGATATAATCCAACCAAGAATAATTCCAATAAGTCCGCCTGTAAATGTCAGCATTATTGCTTCTATTAGAAATTGTAGGCTGATGTCTTTGCTTTTTGCACCAATAGCTTTTCGAAGTCCAATTTCTCGTGTTCTTTCTGTAACCGTTGTAAGCATCATGTTCATAATTCCAATACCACCCACAACTAAGGAAATTCCCGCAACAGACCCAAGAAGAATCGTGAATATTTGAGTAATACTTGATGCTGTTGCTGCCACATCAGATTGATTGAAGGTGCTGAAATCAGCTGTTTGTGTGGTTTTGTTGTGACGTTCAAGGAGGAGGTCTGTGATTTGTTGTTGGACGCTGGCAGTTGAGTTTGCGTCTTGAGCTGAAACACTTATTGTACTTACATATTGGTCTCCAGATAGGAATCTTTGGGATGTACTTATTGGAATGAATACTTGGTCATCCTGACTTCCGAAGCCAGATCCACCTTTTGGCAATGTAACTCCAATGATTTTAAATTCAATTTTATTTATGCGAATTTGTTGACCGACTGGATTTGACCCTGTTCCAAAAAGGTCATCTCTAACATTTGATCCAAGTACAGCAACTTTACTTGCACTTTCAATATTTTGATCAGAAATAAATGAACCTTCGTTCACTGTAAGGTTTCTAACCGTTGGATATGCTGAAACAGTACCTACAACTTGAGCATTTGTATTTTGTCCTTGTGCTGTCATTTGGTAGCGGCCATCTACTTCTGGGGCTATGCCCTTTATTCCTGTCACACCGGCCTGGATTGCATTTGAGTCAGCGAGAGTGATTGATTTAGCACTACCACGACCAGCACTTACGGCAACTCCAGGTCCTCTTTGTGCTCCTGGGGTAACAAGGATTAGGTTTGAACCAATGGACTGAATGCTCGATTGAATTGAATTTTGAGCACCTTGTCCAATTGAAAGCATGGCAATAACTGAGCTTATACCGATTATGATACCTAGCATAGTGAGCCCTGAACGGACTTTGTTTGCCGATAGGGCAGTATATGTTTCGTGTAATATGTCGAATATTTTCATATTAATTATGTCGAGCTACTCTCTTATTATTGTTTTTCTTATCTTCGACAATAAGACCGTCTCTGATAAAAATAATTCTATCGGCATGTTCTGCTACGTCTGGTTCATGGGTGATCAGAATAATAGTCCTACCTTGTTCTTCGTTGAGTCTTTGAAATGTTCCAAGTACTATTTCACCAGTTTTTGAATCTAGGTTACCAGTCGGCTCATCTGCGAGAATGAGGGATGGATTATTAACAAGTGCTCGAGAGATTGCGACTCTTTGAATTTGTCCTCCAGAAAGTTGGTTCGAGAGGTGGTCGAAATGAGACTCGTCTAAACCTGAAGCTAGGAGGGCTTTTTTGGCTCGTTCCTCTCGTTCTTTTTCTTCTACTCCAGAGTACACAAGCGGAAGCATTGTGTTTCGAAGTACTGTGGTGCGGGGGAGTAGGTTAAATGATTGGAAAACAAAACCAATTTTATCAGCTCGTATATCCGCAAGTTGATCGTCTGTTAGTGTTGAAACATCTTTTCCGTCTAGAAAATATGTTCCACTAGTAGGAGTATCGAGTGCTCCAAGTATGTGCATGAGAGTTGATTTACCTGAACCTGAGGGTCCCATGATTGCTATGAACTCTCCATCTTCCACGTTGAAAGTCACTCCTTTGAGCGCTTGAAAAGCGTTTTCCCCAGAGTCATATGTTTTTGTTATGTTTTTAACTTCAATCATATTTTTTAACGACCTCCTGTACGTATTACACTATTTCCGCCTCCACCTAATAGACTTGGTGTTGTAGATTTTGTTGTAGCTGTTGTGGCTGTTGTGGCTGTGACTGTTTTCGTGATAATTTTATCTCCTTCTTGTAGACCTGAAATTATTTCTGTTGATGTATCATCTGAAATTCCTACTTGAACTTCTTGTTGGGTTGGGGTTGTTGAAAGGTTTACTCCTTGACTGTTTGTTGTTGCTGTATTTTTGTCTACAACATCTACATAATGTGTTCCGTTTTGTATTTTGACTGCACTATTTGGCACTGTGATAACATCTTGTTTCGCTTCTGTTATAATTGCAGCACTTACGCTCATTCCTGATTTTACACGGTCATCTTGTGTATCGAAATTAATTTTTACACTGTAGTTTACTACTCCTTGTGTAACTGTTCCTACAAGGTCAACCTCTGCGACCTTACCAGAAATAGAAAGTCCGTCTATGGCGTCAAATGTAAGAGTAGCTTGCTGACCGACTTTAACTTTTGCAACATCAACTTCATTTAAGGTTACTTCGGCTATTTTTTGTTTAGTTATAAAAGTTCCAATATTTGTTCCGTTGCTTACTGTGGTTGCTTTATTTACGTTTAGTTGGGCAAGTACTCCGTCAAATGGTGCCCGAATAGAGGTGTCATCATAGGCTTGTTGTTTTTGCTGAATGCTTAGTTGTTGAGACTGTAGGTCGTATTTGTCTGGTCCTTGTTGTAATTTATCAAGTGATGAGGTTAACTCCTCTATATTTGTACGTGCCGAAAGCAAATTTGAAAGGTCTGTATTCATTTTGTTTGTCCATGAAATCAGATTATTATCTGCTGTTGTTTCGTCATTTGTATTTTTTGTTGCCTGTTGATTGTTGATATATTCAACGGCATTCTTTGAATCTTTGATCGATTCATTCAAAGTTTTTACAGTATTGTAAGTCTGATCAATGAGAGACTGAATGCTTTGAGTTGTGCTGGTTCGTGTTGTATTTTGGTAGGAAACTATATTTGCATCATACATTTTTTTTGCAGCATCATAATTTACTCCGGCAGCATTTCGATTTGCTTTTGAAGTATCACTCAAACTCTGAATCTTTTGGTCGCTTAGATAACCTCCAGATGTATAAAATAGATCATGCATACCGTTTATAATGTCTGGAAAATCAAGGAATGTGTTTACAACGGTATTAAAACCTGTGTCATAAGCTTTGGCGAGAGAATTTTGTGTTTGAAGAAGGGTTGTTTTGTCTGTCGGTTCTGTAAGTTTTTGTAAAGAAATATTTGCGTTTTCAAGATCGATTTGTGCGTTGTGTGGATCAACTTGTGCGATAAGGTCTCCTTCTTTTAGTTCTTGTCCAACAGTTGCATTTATGGAAATAATATTTCCAGAAGCCTTACTTTGAAGTGTGATTTGGTTTGAAGCAGATACCTGCCCGCTACCAGAAACAGAAGACACCAGTGTTCCTTTTTTAACTTCCGCAATCACATACTTAGGTGTAGTTGCTGTTGGGTTTTTCCATTTATAAATTTCGTAACCACCCCCAATAACAATCAACAGGAGAATTCCGCTAATAATTTTATGACTTAGTATGTAATTTTTTATTGTGTGCATGATGAAATTATGATTATAATATTATTTTTTTTGTGAAGGTTTTGGGTTGGTTGAAGTGGAGGATATATCGCTGGGTGGGGGAGGAAGTACTCTTATGAGCTTTGCTTCTATCTCTGACTTATCATTTGATGAACCTAACACAACTATGTGATCACCAATTTTCAAATCATTGATTGATATGTTATTTCTGAATTCACGAATTATTGTATCGTCAGTAACTCTTATGTTTTTTTCTAGGTTTTCAGGTGTTGCAACAATGATTGTGGTTGAGGCTATATTAACAATCTTTCCAACAGCCCCACTCCCATTTGTAAAGTCTTTATCAAAAAATGAAAATGGTGATTCTAGATGATTCCCTTCAAAAGTCTGGTAGTATCTATCACCAAATCTGAAAGAAAATTCTGCTTTCCTATAACCAACTAACACACCTAATTCAAAAATCATTAAAGCAATGACGAGTCTGGCTACTATAGTTAAAATTTTTTTTGATTGGGGAGAGATATTTTTCATATATTATTTAAGCATGAGTAACTAATGCAATACGTGCATCTTTGATTGCTCTTGCGGTTGACCACATGAGCATGCCAACAGCTGATAAAAAGGCTATGAGTGCAATTAATGGGAGAGATTCTACGAGTGATAAGGTAAACTCTTTCCAATATTGTACCAATAATGTCGGGTCAGAAAAAGCAAATGAAACATATTCATAAAAACCTGTCTGGGTAATATTGTGCCACAAAGCTATTCCGGCTTCATAGAGCGCCACACAAGAACTTCCGGCAAGTATGCTCTGTCCCGCAAAACTAAGTTGAGCTCTCTTTTTTTGCTCAATCATTATTTTAGCGAGGATTAGTCCGGACAGCTCCTTCGGAGGCTCTTGTGTGAAAAGCTTTTCAAACAATTCTTTATTATAATGTTTGCTCATACCTTGTTTATACGAGGGTTGGCCTTATTTTGGTGCATTTTGGAGGTATAAACGCAGTTTCAGAATCCCTCGACGATAAGTGCTTTTAACTGTGTTTGTGGGTTTTTTTAGTATATCCGAGATATCCTCAAATGTGAGACTTTCGCTTAGGTGCATTAATAGTATAGTTTTTTGTTCAATGGAAATATGTGTAAGTGCTTCTTGAAGTGTTTTCTCTATTTCTTTTCTTTCGAATATTTCATCTGGGAGTGCTTCTATATCAACAAGACTATCTTCAAAAGAGTCTCCGTCTTCTTTGTCGAAATCAGAAAATACATAAGATCTTTTTTTTCTTAGCCAGTCTATTGTTGTGTTCCGTGCGATACTTATAATCCAAGTGTTAAAAGCAAAACGTTTATTGTATTTTTTTAAATTTTTCCACACTTTTACGAAGGTGTCCTGTGTAATATCTTGTGCCGCCTCAGCTTCTCCTGTGAGGCGATAAATAAAATTATATATACGAGAAATATGTCGTGTCACAAGCATTTCAAATGCAGTGTTGTCACCAGAAAGTGAATCTTCAATAAGTTGTGAATCTGTCAGTTCCATTGATTATAAGTATCTGTTTTTTGAATGTTCAACATTGAGTTGGTATTCAGCCTCTTTTGCTAGCTCAAGAAACGTATCAAGTTCAGAGGTTGTCATTTTACGAGGTTTGTAATCTTTCAAGCAAAAAACCCCGATAGGTAGGCCTGTTTTTTTATGTCTTAAACTTATGCCAGCATAAAAGCGAATAGGCGGATGTGCTTTTACATATGGATTATTTATAAAACGTGAATCCAAAAAAGTGTCTTCTACGATAAACATATCTTCTGCAAGTAGTGCGTGTCCACAAAAGGATATATCTCTGGGTCCTTGAGTCTGTTTTAATCCTTGTTGTGATTTAAACCATTCTCGGTCTGAATCGATGATTGTTATTGTGGATATGGGAACTTGGAATTTTTCCAAAGCCGTTTTTGTTATATTGTCAAAACGCTCTTCAGGTTTTGTGTCTAAAATATTGAGTGTCTTAACTATGTTGAGACGGTCTTGTTCTTGGGAGTTTTCCACATTTTTTTGTGTCATATTTCTTGGTAGATAGGCAATTAATTAAAAATTAATTTTTAAATTCGTGCACTATATTTTGTTTTTGTGTATTTTCGAAAACTGAATTCGTATGTCCTTAATCCTATGCTTACTCAGTATTGTTGTAAAGGAAGATTATTTTGTTTTATGAAGAACGATTAGTTGCCGTGGTGTAAGCTCTGGTATTTGTATAGGAATAATTTCTTTTATATTAACTTTGAAAACTTTCAGTTTGGATTTTGTCTCTTCCAGCTCTGTTTCATTCAAATTTTTCATAGCAATAAATAGACCATCTTCATGAATAAGTGGGGTACAGTATTCTAAGAGTTTAGGAAGAAATGCAACTGCTCGTGCTGTGGCCACATCAAATTTTTCCTTAAATTTATTTTCTTTTGCTAAAGTTTCAGCTCGGACATATTCAATATGAACACGTTTTAGATTGAGAACTTCAATCATTTTTTTAATGAAAGCAGCTTTTTTTCCAGTAGATTCTACCATTGTCACTTCAATATCTGGTCTGGCAATAGCTATAGGTAGTCCTGGAAAGCCTGCTCCGGAACCTATATCAATTAAAGTTTTTGTTTTTTCTGGAAGAGCTTTGATAAGTGTTAGAGAGTCAAGAAAATGTTTTAGGTACACACCGTTAATATCACGAATGGCTGTGAGATTTGTTATTTTGTTTGTCTCAAGAAGTTCTTGGGCTAATAAGGAAAATTGCTCAAGCTGTTTGACAGAAAGTTTTATTCCTATGTGTGTTAATACTAGCTCTTTGAAATTTTCCATATGGCGATTATAGCATAGGTTTTTATAGAATAGACGAGGTCTGTTTTTCGAGGTAGATTAGATGGTATGAAAAAAGAAACTACCTCATGGGGAGGCGTATCAGATTGGTATGATGATGTTGTTGAAAATGCAGATAGTTACCAACAGAAAATTATCCTTCCAAATTTAATTCGTATAGTTGAACCCAAGAAATATATGAATATTTTGGACGTAGGTTGTGGTACTGGAGTTTTTGCTAGAGCTTTTTGTGAAAAGGGTGCGAGCATCGTAGGTATTGACCTGGGAAAAGAACTTATAGATATTGCAAAAGAAAAATCTAAAGATGTTCAATATCTTGTTGCTTCAGCTGAAGACCTTTCCTTATTAAAAAATGAAAGTTTTGATGTAGTTACTATTGTGCTCGCTCTTCAGAATATGAAATTTTTGGATAAGGTGATGGGGGAGGTTTCTAAAAAAATGAAGAAAGGTGGGAGGTTGGTTGTGGTTTTAAACCATCCAGCTTTTCGTGTCCCACAAATGAGTGATTGGTACTTTGACGAAAGACTTAAAATCCAATACCGAAAAGTTGCAAAATACATGAGTGAAATTGAAGTTCCTATCTTGATGAATCCAAGCAATAAAAAAAGTGAAAAAACATATTCATTTCACAGACCTCTTCAGGTGTATGTTAAATCATTCGCAAAAAATAATTTATATATAACCAGACTAGAGGAGTGGGTTTCTCATAAACAGAGTCAGGCTGGTCCCAGGAAAAATGCAGAGGACAAGGCGCGAAAAGAGATACCGATGTTTATGTGTCTGGAGTGTAGGAAGGTGATTTAATTATATAAACTATTCGCCAGTGTGGGTTTTTGAGAGACACGAAAAAAAGTTGTAATTATATAGAAAAATAGGCTTAAATAAGTACTTGTCTTGGTTGGGTATGGCGAGTACAATGGGTTTTATGGTTCTTATTGTTTATACAAAAAAGGGGTGTTGGTGGTGCGATGACTTACTTTCTTTTTTGCGTGCCAAATCCATCCCATTTGAAGAACGAGAAGTATTGAGTGATCCGACATATTTTAAAGAAATGGTTGAACTTTCCGGACAAACAAAAGCTCCTACAGTACTGATTGATGGCAAGGTCTATGCTGATACTGACAAAGAGGAGATTGAACCAATTTTAAAAACTTATACGTATAAATAAAACATTATGATTAATTCTACATTTAATTTTTTTACACTCGCCAATAGCTTAAGTGCTTTTAGGTCTCTTCCTCATGTATTTAGCCTTTTCAGTATAAAGGATGCTATAGATATTTTTATTGTAGCGATATGTATTTATCTTGTTTTAATTTTTATAAAACAAACTCAATCTTTTTTCATTTTTGGTTCCATAGTTGTTTTATTTGGAATTGATTTCTTGGCTAGAACATTCAATTTGGGTTTAACACGGCAATTATTTCAGCCGCTTCTAACGTTTTTTGTGGCTATATTCGTTTTGGTATTCCAGCCAGAAATTAGAAAGTTTTTTAAGTGGTTTGCTTCAGGTAGGCGAATGTCTTTCTCAAAAGCGTTAGTGCCCGATGACAATGTTCAAACGCTCGTGCGCGCTGCATTTGAGATGGCAAAGAAGAAAATTGGAGCCATTGTTGTGCTTCCTGGGGATTACCCACTTGATGATTTGGTGGAGGGTGGTTTCCCACTCGAGGGGAAAATTTCTTTTCCACTAATCTTGAGTATTTTCGACCCTACATCACCAGGGCATGACGGAGCTGTGCTTGTGGAAGGTTCCATCATTAAAGCTTTTGGCTTGCATCTACCTCTTGCTCGTGAATTTTCTGAATACTCTCGTGTAGGAACAAGACACCGTGCTGCCGCGGGGATTACGGAGAGAACAGATGCTCTCGCAATTATAGTTTCGGAAGAGCGAGGCGAAGTTTCTATTTCTCGCAGTGGAAAACTTATTAAAATTGATACACCAGAGAAGCTTGCTGATGCTATTCATGAATTTATGAAAGATGAACCAACACAAGAAGTTCAGCGTAGCTTTTGGCACTACTTTGTGAAGAAAAATGCAGGCTCAAAAGTTTTTGCTTTTGTAGGTGCAATTGTGTTGTGGTCGGTATTTGTGTATCAAGCTGGGGTGGTAAATCAGGAATATGATGTTCCTATTGAATTTCATTATGTGCCAGCAAATCTAACTGTAGCTGAGAGTATTCCGACAAACGTTAAGGTTACTATTTCAGGAAACAATACCGATATAGAAAATTTCAAAGATACAGATCTTCATGCGATTGTAGATTTGAAAGATGTAAAAGCTGGAAATACGTGGATTAAAATTACAAAGGACAACATAAAAATTCCTTCATATCTTGATCTTACATCCATAACACCTAAAGATGTTGAAGTAGTTTTGAAGTGAAATAAGTAATTATTTTGTATCCTTAATACGAAGTGCTACTGCTATACCTGAAAGCATGATTCCTCCCAAGATTAAAAAGGTATATCTTTGGTCTATGAATATAAGTAAGATGCTTCCCAGAAGTGGGCCCAGTATATAACCCATTGGTCCTGCGGTACGAAATGTACTTATTAAGTTTTGGTTTGCAGAATTGATTTGTTTGAAAAAATAACTTTCAGTTGTGATTTCAATTAGGCTTGCACCCATGCGTGCGATTAATAATATTATCGTCCATAAAATAAAATTATTTCCATGTACGAATGTCATTATGCATAAACCTATTGCGGTGACGATGAAACCCAGAATAAGTATTTCTTTTTCTCCGAATTTTTTGTCTGCTAATGTTCCTATTGGTATTTCAAGCGTTACAAATGGTAGGAGTGCAATACTAATCATGAGGCCAAGTTGTTGCCAATCAAAGCCTAATGTTTCGTGTAGATAAATTGGAACATAGATCACAACCCACGAATAAAATATTTGTAAAAGAAGATTTGAAATATAAATATTCCTAATGTCTTTGTTTTCAATAAAAGTTCGAACGCTGTTTTCGAGATGGATATGGTGATAGTTGTTATCTTTAAGATTTTTAAACCTTCTAGCTACAATATATATGAGTGGCAAAAGGGTTAAGATTGAAAGTATATATATACTTGAAAAACTTCCTTCAGTAAGAATTGAACCGACAATAATAGGGGACATAACCGCTGTCATATTCATGAGTGTTAGAAAAATACCACGAATACGACCAGTACCAGCGTTTTCAGAACTGCTTTCAAGAAAGTTGTCTAGGTTAAGAAGGATGAGTGGGTTTATCGAGCTATGAGCTATAAAAAACAAAATAACCCAGAATGAATTATGTGATGCTATAAGAGATGTTAAAAAAACAACATCGAGGCCCGCCACCCACAGCATTGTGTAATAACTTCCAAAACGTTCTAAGAATTTTGAAGAATAAAGAAAAAGTATGATACTTACAATTGAACTTGTGGCGTAAATAAGCCCAATTGTGTATGTGTTTGCATACTGTTTTAGAAACGACGAATTAATATAGGTCGTAAGATAATAATGAAATGCTAAAAAAAACGTTGCAAGGTAAATATAGGTAAGTGTGTTTACCTTCTTTGATTTCAAAAGCAATTTATACATCCAGTAATTATATCCAATTCTTCTCTAGCTGTGTATATTTACACTCCAAGAATAACTGGGATAACGATAGGGCGTTTAGCTGTTTGTTGGAATAGGTATTTACCTACAGCATCTGCGACTTCGTCTTTAACGTAGTCGAAGTTGATCGGATGTTGACCTTGAACGGAGTCTTCAACTGTTTTTTTGATGATAAAGCGCGCTTGGCGCAGAAGTTCTTGAGATTCGCGCAGGTATACGAATCCACGAGAAATAATATCTGGTGACTTTTTGATTTTGCCAGTTGTTGTGTTTACACTTGCGACAACAACGAAGATACCATCTTCTGAAAGTGTCTGTCGGTCTCGAATAACTGCTTCTTGAACGTTTCCAATTGAGAAACCGTCCACAGCAACGAGTCCATCTCCAGCTTTTTCTTTTCGTACTGATATTTTTTCTCCGTCTGTAATTTCAACAATTGAACAGTCGTCTGGAATTGCAATATTTTCTTTGGGTGTTCCAATAGATTCTGCAAGATCTGCATGGAGACGAATGTTGTAGTGGCTTCCATGAACTGGCATGAAGAATTTTGCCTTTATTTTTTTATGAAGCCACTCGATTTCACCTCGGTTTGCATGACCTGTTGAGTGAATGAACACATCTGATGTTCTATAGTGAATTATTTTAGCACCTTGTCTTGCAATATTGTCTTTTAGTTTTGCAACAGATTTTTCATTTCCTGGAATAATAGAAGATGAGAACAAAACAGTGTCTCTGTCGGTAAGGTTAAAATATTTGTGTGTTTTTGTTGCCATACGCATAAGTGCGGCAAACTCATCTCCTTGTGCCCCTGTGGCCAAAACAACAATTCTATCTGGTGGAAAGTTTGGAATATCTTTTCCATCAATAATTGTTCCTTTTTTAACTTCAAGCATTCCTGCAATTTGTGCTATTTCTATGTTTTCTTTCATTGCACGTCCTTCAAGTACGATTTTCTTGCCAAGATTTTCAGCTATCTGAATGATTTTCATTGTGCGCTGGAATTGAGATGCAAAAGTTCCAATGATCAAGCGTCCTTTTATATCACGTATTATTTTTTCTAGGTTTTCGTGAACTAGTGATTCTGGGGTAGAGAAGCCAGGGTTTTCTATGTTTGTTGAATCGGCCATTAGGAGTAATGGTTTTTTGTTGTCGAATATTGAGTACTCGGCTTTTTCTCTGTCTGTTGGTTCTCCATCTACATGTTCAAGTTTGAAGTCTCCTGGTGTTACAATTTGTCCCCATTCTGTATCAATTGCTATACCCATTGAGTCTGGAATAGTATGAGTAACACCAAAGAGATGGATGATTGTGTTACCGAGTTTTATTGTGTCGTTTTTTTCAACAATTTTAATATCAAGAGCTGGTGTATGAGGAAACTCGACTTGTCGTTTCTGTATCATAAGAGCTGTTAGATTTCGCGTGTAGAGTGGCGGATTACCTATGCGAGGCATTACATAAGGAATACCTCCAATGTGGTCTAGGTGGGCGTGGGTAATCAAAATTCCGCGAATTTTTTCTTTACGCTCCTCGAGATACTGAGTATTTGGAATTATATAGTCAATACCTGGTGTATTGCTATCTTTAAATTGGAAACCACAATCGATAAGAATGATATCGTCTTTGTTTTCGATTGCTGTCATATTTCGGCCGATTTCCTCTACTCCTCCCAATGGGATTATACGGATTACATTATCCTTTACTACAGGAATATTATCTTTTGCTCGTTGTGGTTGAGTCTGGGGATTTTTTGGAAAAGATGGCATTTTGGGACGGTGATTTCCACGAGAAAGAGGACGTCTTTGCTGAGTTTGAGTTGGTCGAAAATCATTTGTTCTAGGTGTCTGTGTTTGGTTCTGAACACGCTGCATGGTGTGGTGTGGCTGAACCTCTTGTTGTGCTGTACGAATATCTGGCCGACGAGGGTTATTGTTGTACGGAGCTCGATTAGCAGGATTAAATCTCCTTGGTGCAGGCTGAATACGTGCGTGATAAGGAGCTCGTCTATGTGGCTCTCCTTGGGGGGTAGGGTTTCCTGTTTTTGTATCTGTTGTATCTGTCATGTTGTTTTTTTATTAAATATTAAATTTTATTAATTTTGTTTTTAAGGTATGAAGGAACAAAAATATTCCACACATGGTCCGTTTGAATGTACCAGTTTTCAATATCTGAAAATCGATCGCTCGGTGTTATTGTCTTTCCGAATGAAAAACCTTTAATTTCTTCTGGAAGAACATATACGAAATCTGGAGAATATGCGAATACTGCTGGTGTGTCATTTATTATTTCCTTTTCAAATGCTCCATATTTTTGAAGGCGAGTATCTTCATCTGAAATTGTTCTGGCGTCCTCAAGTATTTTGTCTGTTTTTGCGTTGGTGTACATTGCAATATTAAGACCTGGGTCATTGCGTTGTGAGGAATGCCAGAATGCATAGAGATCTAGGTCGCGGCCGACAATTTCTCCAAAAAACAACGAGTCGTATTTTCTTGGTCGGATTACTGATTGGTTTAAATCATTCATTTCGAAAACTTTTACATCTATACGTGCTCCAAGTTGTTCCCATTGTTTTTTTATTATTTCTGCGGCTTGTTTGAGTTCTGGTGCATCTCCTGTTGAAATTGAAAATGAAAGAGTTTCAGTTTTAGTCTTAGACTTTAATTCATAAATACCATCTTGATTTTTCTTCCATCCTGCTTTTTCGAGAATGGCTTGAGCATATGCAATAGAAGTAACGGTTGGTTCGATTGGTTTCAAATCCGTAAGACCTTGAGGTATTGGACTTGTAGCTTCGGTCCCAAAACTATGTAGAACTTGGTCAATCAAGGCTTTTCTGTCAATAATAGAATTGAGTACGGTGCGAACTTCCTTGTGTGTAAATATTGGGTTGACGTTTTGGTTGAAGTAAACAGCAAATGTTTGAGGTAGGGGATACTGTTCTATTCTAGCACTTGTGAGTTTTAGTTCTGAAGCAACTTCACCTGAAACAGAATGAAGTGCTGTCACGGTTCCTTTTTTGTAAGCATCCACTAAAGCTGTTTCGTTTGGATAAAATTTAAATACAATAGAGTCTATATAAGGATCATTGAGTGTATATTTTCTAAAAGATTGAAGAGTCAGACTATCTGGAATGCCTGAAGTATTTCTGCTCACAGTTCCAATTTTGTAAGGTCCGGAACCTATTGGTTCTATGTTGAATTGGCTAAATGTAAATTCGTCGATAGATGCATCTTTCCATATATGTTTAGGAAGGATTCCCAAAGTAGTATTTTCAATAAAAGGAGCATATGGCTGCTTGAGTGTAAATTTAACAGTTTTATCACTTACTTTTTCAGCTTTTACACCATCCCAATTTGCACGCTTAGGACTTTTCAATGCAGGGTCTTGAGCTTTCTGTATGGTAAATATTACATCGTCGGCGGTGACTGGAGTACCATCTTGAAAGACTGCGTCTTTTTTTATATTGAAAGTGTAAGTCTTCCCGTCATCAGAGATTGAGTAATCTTGAGCCAAGTCTCCTACAAGTGAGCCGTCAGGTTTTGCTTTGAGTAGGCCAGAATATACCAAAGAAACAAGGTCTCGGTCGGTATCAGAAAATGCTAGCAAGGGATTTATATATCGAGGGGATCCGATTACTCCTTCCGTGAACGTTCCTCCGTGGCGAGGGATTTCTTTAAGGAAATATGAATCAACAGTGTGTAATATTAGAAAAGCAGAAAACAATGCGGTTGCAGATAAAACCCCAAAAATTATTTTCTCTCCCAAACTAAATGAGACAAGTGCTGTGCGAATTGAATCGCGTATAGATGCTATTCGATTTTTCACGATAGATAAAAATGCTAGAGAAACAGACGACTGCTTAGTCGTTTATATTAGTAAAGAAATGAAACGAGCGCTGTTGCTGCAAAAAGTATTGCTAAAACTATGGTTGCATTAAAAAGGAATTTTTCGAAACCTCGGCGTGTGTGGTATCCGGCTTCAAAACTGTCAGAACCACCAAGGGCTCCACCTATACCTGCTGCACTGTACTGTAAAAGCACGCCCGCAGTAAGAAGTACGGAAATAACAATCTGTATGTAAGGCATTATAGTAGCAATACTCATTTGCACCATAGTATAGCAAAAAGAAGGGTAAATTGCAAATACGGCCAGGGTTATAACCTACACTTGATCAAGTGTACCAAAATATATATTTATGTGTTCAAGGGCTTTAATTGCGCGTGCAGCCAAGGCTTTTTCTTTACTCTTATAAACATGTATAATATATGAGTTATTAAAGATTAAAAATTATTTATGACTATCTTATATATTGTTCTGGGTATTATTTTACTTTTGATATTGTGGGTGATTGGTTCTTATAACAATTTCGTAAGTCTTGTAAACAGGACAAAAGAAGCATGGGCGGATATCGAAGTTCAGCTAAAACGTAGATATGACCTTATCCCAAACTTGGTAAATACTGTAAAGGGTTATGCAACCCATGAATCTACTGCTTTTGAAAAAGTTTCAGAGGCACGAAGTGCGGCAATGGGGGCGGGAAGTCTTTCAGATAAGGCTCAAGCGGAAAACAATCTAGCTGGCGCATTGAAATCAGTTTTTGCTATTGCAGAGGCATACCCAGACCTGAAGGCAAATCAAAATTTCCTAGAACTTCAGCGTGAACTTTCAGACACTGAGAATAAAATTCAAGCAGCAAGAAGGTTTTACAATGGAAATGTTCGAGACTTAAATATTTCAATTGAATCTTTTCCTGGAAACGTTATTGCAAACACATTCAAGTTTTCAAAAATGGAACTCTTTGACCTTGCCGATAATGATGCAGCTCAACAGCCAGTAGAGGTTAAGTTTTAATTGTTTATGGAATCACTTCCACAACAAAAGAGTCAAGAGGAAATTTTAAATAGAGGTCTGGCATATGCACTTAGAGTGGCCCAAGCTGAAAATATAACCGATGAAGAGGCTGTTATTACTATTGCAAATACTGTTGAAGAAACAATGAGGCTGACTGGTAGGCCAGAATTTATGGATAGTTTGGATCCAGGTACTTTTCATTCTGAAACAAAATTCCTTTCAGAAAATGCAAAAAAGAGACTTGGTGAAGGTTTAGAAAGATATATTGCAAAATTCAAATAAACACATGGCAACTCTCTACACTCAACAATCTAAAAATGTTACTCGCACATGGCTTCTTATGGGGGTGTTTCTTGCGATAATTGTTGCTATCGGATATTTCGTAAGCTACTACTATAATAATCCTGCAATCTTATACATTGCGATTATTTTCAGTGTTGTGATGAATATTACGAGCTATTGGTTCTCAGATAAAATTGCTCTCGCATCAACCGGTGCTGTGGAAGCAGACGAAAAAGAATATATAGAGCTTCACAGGATTGTAGAAAATTTGGCGATAACTGCAGGTCTTCCAAAACCAAGAGTGTATATTATAAATGATATGGCACCGAATGCTTTTGCAACTGGGCGAGACAAAGAACATGCGGCTGTGGCAGTAACAATAGGACTTTTGCAAATGCTCGACAGAAGCGAGCTTGAAGGTGTAATAGCTCATGAACTTTCACATATTGGAAACAGAGATATTTTGCTTTCAACTGTGGTGGTGGTCTTGGTGGGTTTCATTGCAATGCTTTCTGATATGTTTTTGCGAGCTTCGCTGTTTGGACGCAATCGTGATAGAGAAGAAGGTGGAAACGGAATAATTATGATTGTGGGAATTGTGTTTGTAATACTTTCCCCAATTGTTGCTACACTCATCCAGCTTGCAATTTCTCGAAAGAGAGAATTTCTTGCTGACGCTTCTGGCGCACTTCTTACTCGCTACCCGGAAGGGCTTGCAAATGCATTGAAAAAAATCAGTTCGTATGGCGAGCCTATGCAAAAAGCATCAAATGCTACCGCACATCTTTTCATTTCAAATCCATTTGGAGGAAAAGCAATGAATGGACTCGCAAAACTTTTCATGACACATCCACCGACAGAGGAAAGGATAAAAGTATTGCTTTCAATTAAGTAAGACGTAAAATAATTTTTCAATACATTTTTCTCTTTGGTTGTAGGATTCGGAAGATTTTTCTATACAATAAAGATTCTCCGGGATATAATATTTTCATATGGAGGAAAATTACATATCCAACGTTCAGGAAAATAATAATCCTCCTCTCAATTCAGTAAACCAGAATGTTACAGCGGAAGTCTCTCCGGAGTTTCCCCTCATAAAATATATAATAATATTTTCAGCAGTATTGTTGATAATATTTATTGTTGGTATTTTCTTCTTGAAAAAAACGAAATATGTCTCAATGATATCGTCTGATGAATCCATAAAGAATTCTGAGTTGGAAGGTGAGGCACCTCAGAAATCAGAACTTCCGTCTGAAATTGTGGTAAGAGACCGAATTAATATACAAAGTTCTAAGCCAGTATCCACTTCCTCTAAATCCGCAACCTATGCTTCCACCACAAAAGCAGCTCCTTTGTTGAGGCACTGCTCAAAATATTTTAATGTTTGTATGCTTGATCCAGAAAAAAAATGGGAAATAAAAAATAACACGGAAAAAGATTTTGATTTAAGAAACACTAAGAGTCTTACGTCTTTATATTTTGTATATTCCGATATTTTGAAATTGGGGGACCCTGCCAAGAAAGGTTTTTTCTCCGTTTCTCTGTTAAGGGGAAAAGCTGAGGTATATAAAAGTACTACAAATGGGGTAACACAAGTTATGATTCCTACCCAGTTTGATAAAGATCATGTGCTTGTTGTTATATTAAATTCAAATAAAGACATAACAGCAAGTGAAGTCAAAGGTATTTCAGATTCTATCGTAAATAAATAAATATGAAGATTATCAAATTTCAATCAAGAGGTTATGTAAAACATATTGCAGTTTCTCTTATTGCGATTCTGTTGCTTACAGTTTCTATTTTTATAGAGACTAATGTTCCTACTGTACAGGCTCAATATGATGATTCTAGTTATGGTGATTCGTACGATAGTTACGATTATTCAGACAATAACAACTCCAACACTAGCGATTCTTGGTCATACGATAATAGTAATTCAAATACGAGCAACTCTTCCTATGATAGTTCTGAGAATACCTATAGCGATAGCCCCAATGATGTTTCTAATCAAGAAGCTGACTATTCCAACAATGGTGGGGGTTATGGTTATGAGGGTACTTCTTACGACAGTTCAACTGACTTAAATAGTGAGGATAATATTTCCAACGGCAGTTTGGAAAACGGTACCTCTGATGACAATTCTATCCAAGAAGCTGATTACCGTGATGATTATGGTTATGGAGGTACTTCCAACAACAGTTCTGATGTTACTGCTAATGAATCTAGTGAAGAAACTGACAACCCCAACAGCAATGCGGATTATGGTTACGGTAATAATCCCTATGACAGCTCAACTGACTCAAATAGTGTAGATAATATTTCTAACAGCAGTTTGGAAAACAGTACCTCTAATGACAGTCCAAATGACAATTCAGATTATTATAACTATGATGCTGCTTATGGTGATATTAATACTGATAAAAAAACTTCTGATGGTATTGTTGGTGGTTCTTCCTCAGAAAATTCTACATCTGATTCCTCAGGTTTAAGTCTTGAAAAAAACATAGAAATTGCAGATAAGCTTGGATTATCATCTTTCAATATAAAAGAAATTGCAGCACAGAAGGTAAGTTTGGATGGGGTAATTACAGATGCTAAGTATTCCTCAGGTGAAATTCCCCACTTGGATAGTGGACAAGTTTTATTAGATGGAGATATAGACTCGAATAATAAACGTACGTTTTATATAGCTAATGAAAATCAGTTGCCCGAAAATTACATACTTACTGGAGTTGCTGAAATAAATACAAGAAAAAACTTTGTTAGTTCTATATTTAATGAAGGTACTTATGTTCCAGTATATGCAGTTCAAACAAAAGAAGAGGCTATAGCTGGTGATAACAAGAGTGATGCAAATGGAAAATTTTTGCTAACTGGTAATACAATGGGTGTATATAATAGCCTAACGAATAGTACAAATAATATAGTTGAAGCTGGCTTAGAAGTCAGTGATCCTCGTGTTCCAAGAGAAATAAAAACCATCGCTGATTATAATAGTAACTCTAAAGAAACACTAGCCAGTTTTATTGATTATGGACAGAGACTTGAATCTTCAGGTACATTGTCCCAAGAACAGAAAGAACAACAGGCTTACGAATATGTAAATGAAAAAATCCAATGGGAAAACCCAAATGCTGCAAATGATGCAAATTATCCAATGTCACATACATTGGAACAAGCTGTGCAATGTGGTCATGGGGTCTGTAGGGATAAAGCCCCAGCTCTTGTAGAAACTCTTAATGCTGCAGGTGTTCCAGCAAGACAGGTTGTTTCTGATAGTCATACTTTTGTAGCAGTTTTAAATGGTGAAGGAGGAGTTGATCATTACTTGGATCCGATGCATTACGAGACATATTTGCCAGTATCAAGACCTAGTGTGAAGCCAAATCAAATTTTACCTCTCTCAATATCTTCTCCGGCTACAAAATCTACCTCAAAGAAGAAATAAAATAAAAAGCCGAGGATCTTGCGATCTTCGGCTTTTGGGTTATGAATTACATTGGGAAATTTGTCACACTTCTGAGTTTGTCACTCAATCTTTGTAGCTCCTTATCCGGAACTTCTTTTTTTGCCATCCTTTTTCGGTTTCCTTGAGAACGTTTTTCTGTGGAGTATCTCTGTTTTCTTAACGCCTTTAAGGATAAACCAATTTCTTTGAATTCTTTCTCAATATGAGCCTGTTGCATTTCTGTGAAACGCGGTCCTTTGTAATTGAGATGTTTGGTGTTGCTGTAAGCTAGAGTTACCGCCGAAAAATTAGCCCAAAAAAGACCGAACTTTGTGTCTTCATAGAACTCCACCTCATCGGTAGGTTCATCGGGCTTAAATGCAAGAGCTTCTTCTATTGCCTTTTGCAATAGCTCAGATGCAGTTTTTGTTTCAGGTTCGCAGAGGAGATTTGTCATAAGGATTCCTTCCTAAAAACAAACAGGGTTTAATTGCGGGGTTAGGGTGAGAGTATGCATTTTCCAATGTGCACAATCTGGTAAAAAATAGTACCACAAATTTTAAATAAAACAAGTTTAAATTTAATTCTGGGGAGAGGAAGGGAATTCGGTCACAAGTCAGATTTTTGCCATCGCAAAAATCTGCTCACGACCCAGACTTGCACTTTTTTCAGCTGAAAAAAGTATGCTCCGTTTTTCGAATCCCCACACAAAGCATGTGGATACTCCGCTTTCCCATCTTACTCACTTCTTTCGCTGCGGAGAGAGGGGGATTCGAACCCCCGGTACCATTTCTGATACACAGTCTTTCCAGGACTGCCGATTAAACCGCTCTCGCATCTCTCCAACTATTTTATTGCTTGATATGTGGATAAAATATATAACAAGCGCTGTGCTATAATATATCCACTTGAAAACTAATTCAACTATAAAATTAGCGTTTTCTTTTGGAAAGATAATATTTACCATTATACTTTTAATTATTATAGGAATTTCTTGGTGGAATGTTTATGTATACGTAACATATTTTCAATATCAGAAAAATGTTTTAGCGGTAAGGGGTTCGGTACTCGGGGCGTATGTTGTGGATACAGAAGAACAAAGAATGCAAGGTTTGAGCGAAAAAGGTTTCTTGCCTTCTGGTATGAGCATGCTGTTTGTGTTTGATAAGCCAGATACATATGGAATATGGATGAAGGACATGAATTTTCCACTAGATATAGTATGGCTTGATAAAGATAAAAAAATAATTTACACACTTTCTCATGTGGACCCTTCCACATATCCTCACGTTTTCTATCCTCCTACTGAGGCATTATATGTATTAGAGGTTCGCTCTGGCTTCTTGGAGAATCAAGGAATAAAAGTTGGTGACATGTTCTATTTTGAGGATTAAAATAGGTTATAGACACTCACTTTTTCATGAAGGTCCTTTACAGGGCCGCTTGGGTGTTTTTGAACACTTATCCACACGTGGGCTATCCTTTTTTAGGAGTACAATAAATGAACAAAAATTTTAACAGCGGTTAACTACATCATACGTATGGGAGATAAGAACAAAAAGAAAGTTTCAGTCGAGATTAATCAGATTCAAAAGCGAGACGGTAATATTGTACCGTTTGAGTTTGAAAAAATTGTACGTGCAATCAATAAATCGATGATTGCTTCAGATGAGGGCTCTCCAAAAGAGGCTGAGATGGTGGCGCGTAAAGTGGAGGCTGAACTTATACGTACAAAAAGGAAACATAAGAACTTCATACCAACAGTTGAAGGTATTCAGGATGATGTAGAACGGGAACTTATTTTGAGTGAGTATGTAAAAACTGCTAAATCTTATATTATCTACCGTGAAGAGCGTTCAAAGCTCCGTGCAAAAGGCTTTCAAGTGCCTGAAAAAGTAAAGCTCCTTGCCGCTGAAAGTAAAAAAGCTTTTAAAAACCCACTTGGCGAATTCGTTTACTATCGAACCTACTCTCGTTGGATAGAAGAAGAGGGCCGTCGTGAGACATGGACTGAGACAGTCGACCGATACATGTCTTTCATGAAAGAAAACTTAGGCAACAAGCTTAAGCCTGCTGAATACAAAGAAGTTCGTGATGCTATCTTTTGTCACGAGGCAATGCCTTCAATGCGCTTGTTACAGTTTGCTGGTCCTGCCGCTCGCCGCAATCATGCGTGTGCATATAACTGTTCCTTCAGTGCTCCTCAATCATTTCAGGATTTTGCAGAAATTATGTTTCTTTCAATGTCTGGTTGTGGTGTTGGTTTTTCTGCAGAAAGTTACAGTGCTCAATCTCTTCCACAGATTAAATATCAAACAGGTAAGAAAATTAAATATGTAATTGAAGATAGTCGTGAGGGTTGGTCAGACTCATTTACTTTCGGTATGAAAAATTGGTTTGAAGGAAATGAGGTTGAGTTTGATTATTCAAAACTCCGACCAGCAGGTGCACGTTTGAAAACAACTGGTGGTAAAAGTTCTGGTCCTGACCCACTTAGACAAATTCATGACTTTACTCGAAGTAGAATTTTGGCACGACAAGGTGGACACCTTACTAACTTAGATGTTCACGATATTGTATGCCAAATAGGAATGGGTGTTGTTTCTGGTGGAGTACGAAGAACGGCTCTTATTTCACTTTCTGATTTGAATGACAGTGATATTCGTGACGCAAAGAAAGGCCAGTTCTGGATGAGTGAACCTCAGCGATCTTTGGCAAACAACTCCGCTGTATATAACAACAAACCAACAAACGAAGAATTTTTGAAAGAATGGTTGGCACTTATACAGAGTAAGGCGGGTGAGCGAGGTATCTTCAACCGAGGTGGTCTACAAAAAACTTTCCCTGAGAGTCGCGCAAAAATTTCAGAAGGATGGTGGGACAAGTTTGGTGCAAACCCTTGTGGAGAAATAATTTTGCGTCCAAAACAGTTTTGTAATCTTACAGAGGTAGTTGCTCGCCATGAAGACAAAGAGGCAGATTTATTACGAAAAATTCGTGTAGCAACAATCCTTGGAACATATCAGGCGTCATTTACAAACTTTGTATATCTTTCTCCTGAATGGAAAAAGAACTGTCAGGAAGAAGCCCTTCTCGGTGTGTCTATTACTGGTATGTGGGATTGTCCCGTGGTGCGTAAACCAGAAGTTTTGAGAAAACTTCGAGAGGAAACTGTAAAAGTAAATAAAATATATGCAAAGCGATTCGGCATTAATGCTTCCGCCGCAATCACGACAGTAAAACCTTCGGGGAACTTGTCACAGACAGTAGACTGTTCTTCTGGTATGCATCCTCGACACTCACAATACTATATTCGCCGAGTAAGAATTTCAGCAACTGACTCACTATTCAAAATGTTGAAAGATCAAGGTGTGGTGTATCATCCAGAGGTTGGTCAGACAATGGAAAATGCGACAACTTATGTTATTGATTTTCCTGTAAAAGCTCCAAAGGATTCAATATTCAAAAATGACATGTCTGCAATTGAACAGCTTGAATTCTGGAAGACAGTAAAGGTAAACTATACTCACCATAATCCTTCAGTAACAATTTCAATAGGTGATGATGAATGGGTTGAGGTGGCAAGTTGGTTGTACAAAAACTGGGATTTGATAGGTGGACTCTCATTCCTTCCAAGAGACAACCATGTTTACCAGCTCGCTCCTTATGAAGAGATAGACGAGAAGAAATATAACGAACTTATGAAGCGTTACACAAATATAGATTTTTCTAAAGTTGTTATATATGAGAAGGTGGACACAACTGATGTCAAAAAAGAATTGGCATGTGCAGGTGGTGTGTGTTCAATAGACGATATTGTGGTGACGGCAGAGACAACAAAATAGCTCTAAATTTAGTTGTTAGTTTTTTAAGAAAACCCTTATGTCATAAGGGTTTTCTTATTGTGGACTTTTTGATTAAAACGTGATATAATTAGGGGCGAGTCATGTCAGACAATCGCTCTGCGAAAGCAGGGAGGAAAGTCCGAACACGAACTTTTCGCAAGAAAAGTAGCAGGGTAGCGGGTAACACCCGTCGCGTCCATTGGATAAGTGGCGAGAGGTGCGAGCAGTGACGTCTAAGCCGAAAGGCGAAGAATTCCTTCGGGAATAATTTTGTGGAAACGCAAAAGTGAAACGGCCAAATCCTTACCTTCGTGCAAGGCCGTGTCCGTCTTTGACGGAAGTGCCGCTTGAGGGTGGTGGCAACACTACTCCCAGATAAATGATTGTCTCCAGCAATGGAACAGAATTCGGCTTATCGACATGGTTTATTCACATGATTACACCCCGCACAACTTACGTTGTGCGGGGTGTGTCGCGTTCATTTTTTTGAAACTCTTTCTCGATGAAAGTTTCTCCGAGCACGAAAATTTTTTGCTAAAAATTTTCTCTGTACAGCGCCGTCGCACTTCCCAAGGCTCGGTTAAACTTCCACACTCGACGAGTTTCAAAAGATTTCTCTGTTTTTGAAAATGGAAGTATAATGAATCGGATTTATGATGCAAAGAATATTTTCTTACTTAAACAAAGAGATTAAGGGTCTACATGAGGCTGCATATTTTCTTGCAATCTTTACATTTCTCTCCCAAGTACTCGGCCTTGTTCGTGATAAACTTTTAGCACACTTCTTTGGTGCAAGTGCAATGCTTGATGTTTATTATGCATCATTTAGAATTCCAGATTTAATTTTTGTCACCATATCTTCGCTCGTTGCAGTTTCGGCGCTCATTCCTTTTGTTGTTCGTGAAAATAAAAAAGGAAAAGAAAAAGAAGAACATTTCATAAATAGTGTCTTTACAGTTTTTTCTTTTTCAATGGTACTTGTGATTGGTTTGGTGGCTATTTTTGTTCCAGTCCTATTAAAGTTTCTTGTTCCAGGAATTTACAATGGTACATATCAGTCAACCTTGATATTAATGACAAGGATTTTACTTCTATCACCTTTGCTTTTAGGGGTTTCTAACTTGCTTTCAAGTGTAAATCAATCCAGGAAAATATTTATTGTAAGTGCGATAAGTCCATTGCTTTATAATCTTGCAATTATATTTGGGATTGTTTTTCTGTATCCAAAGTATGGTCTAATTGGGCTAGTCATTGGTGTTATCTTCGGTTCTCTCCTCCATGTAATAATTCAAATACCTTCGATTGCTGTTTGTGGTATTAAGCTTTCGTTAACAAGAAATATAGACTGGAAAAGTGTTCGAGAAGTTATTACACTTTCTATTCCTAGAACATTTACATTGGCAGGGAATCAACTCTCAATGACCTCACTATTCTACCTAGCTTCATTTATGACCGCGGGATCTATTTCTGTTCTGGCCCTTTCATATAATCTTCAATCTGTTCCGCTTGCTATTATCGGTCTTAGTTATTCATCGGCAGCATTTCCAACTCTTGCAAAACTATATTCAGAAGGAAAGAAGTCTGAATTTATCAGTCATGTCGTATCCGCAGCTCGACATATTATTTTCTGGTCTATTCCTGTCGCTATTCTTTTTGTTGTTCTTCGTGCGCAGATTGTTCGTGTAATATTTGGCTCTGGTAATTTCAATTGGGACAACACACGTCTTACCGCGGCTTCACTTGCACTCTTTTCTCTTTCAGTCACAGCTCAAAGCCTAGAACTCCTTTTTGTAAGAGGTTTTTATTCTGCTGGTATGACAAAAAAACCTCTTGTTATAAGTACGATTACGTCTGTGTTAGCTTTCGTATTTGCAATAGGGGGAGTGTTGATATTTAATTCGTTTTCTACTTTTAGAAGCATATTTGAAAGTATCTTCCGTGTAAGTGGAGTGCCCGGAACTGTCGCCTTAATGCTTCCTTTGGCTTTTACTCTAGCTGCACTTATAAATATAGTTTGGTTGTGGAGATTGTTCGAAAAAGATTTTTCTGGTTTTGGAAAAACTCTCCTACGAACTTTGTTTGATTCACTCGTCTCTTCATTGGTTATGGGTTATGTTGCATATATAAGTTTGGATTTCTTTGGAAAGTTTTTGAAGCTTTCTACATTGTCTGGAATATTTTTGCAGGGTTTTATCTCTGGTATCTTAGGAATAATTGCAGGCACTTCAGTTTTATTCTTTTTAAAGAATGCTGAAATTAAAGAAATAGCCAAAGCCCTTCATCATAAGATTTTGGGTACAAAAACCGTCGTACCAGAACAATCAGGTCTTTAATATTGAATCCCTCAACAAAAGGGCTTATTTCTGCTAATATGAGCCACACATGCAACATATTAGAAACTTTAGCATCATAGCTCACATTGATCACGGCAAGTCTACTCTTGCCGATCGTATGCTTGAAATCACACATACAGTAGAAGCACGAAAAATGCACGACCGAGTTCTTGATGATATGGAACTAGAAAAGGAGCGCGGTATTACTATAAAAATGCGACCAGTGCGAATGGAATATAAAAATCCAAAAGACGGTCAAAATTACGTTTTAAACCTGATTGATACTCCTGGGCACATTGATTTCTACTACGAGGTATCGCGTGCACTAAAGGCTGTAGAGGGCTCTATTTTGCTAGTAGATGCTACTCAAGGTGTGCAGGCACAAACACTCACTACGCTTGCAATGGCACGCGAGACCGGTCTTGTAATAATTCCCGTTATCACAAAAATTGATTCACCGCTTTCTAGGGTGGATGAAGTGAAGTATGAAATGATAAGACTCCTTGATTGTAAGGAAGAGGACATTGTTTGTGTTTCAGGAAGAACAGGTGAGGGAGTAGATGAGCTTCTCCAGGAAGTGATTCGTCGGGTTCCTTCTCCTAAAACAACACACTCGGGACCAAAAGATATTCGTGCTCTTATTTTTGATTTTCAATATTCAACACATACTGGAGTAATTGTTTTCGTGCGACTTCTTGATGGAAAAATAAAGAAAAATGATCCTCTTTTGTTTAAAATTGCTAATGAGAAATTTAGCGCTCTTGAAGTTGGAACGTTTAATCCGCAAGAAACTCCAAAAGATGAACTCTCAGCTGGGGAAATTGGCTACATTGTGACAGGTATAAAACGCCCAGGCATTGCCTCTGTGGGAGACACTATCACACATTCAACACACCCACTTCCAGAACTTCATGGATATATGACACCGAAGCCTGTAGTGTGGGCTTCTATATATTCTGAAAGTCAGGATGATTTTAATAATCTTCGCCAAGCGCTTGAACGTTTGAGACTTTCTGACTCATCATATGCTTTTGAAGAGGAATCCTCAGGAACTCTTGGGCGTGGATTTAGGTGTGGTTTTCTAGGAATGCTTCACTTGGAAATTATTACTGAAAGACTTCGACGAGAATTTAACTTAGAGCTAATTGTTACAACGCCAAGCATTACCTATATTGTTACAAATAAACAAGGGAAAAAAGAAATTATATATTCTCCTTCAAAATTTCCAGAGTATGGTGAGGTGGCTGAGGTGGAAGAACCATGGGTTAGTATGACCATTATTACTCCTCCGGCATATATTTCTCCAATAATGCAGACTCTTTTTGATCACGAAGCAGAAATTGGAGATTCTGAAAACTTTGGTGATGATAGAGCCTCAATCAAAGTTATGATGCCTCTACGTGAATTAATGAGGAACTTTTTTGATGAAATAAAAAGTGTTACTTCTGGCTACGCTTCGCTTTCCTACGAGATAGGGGAATTCAGAAAGGCAGACGTATGCAGATTGGATATTTTGATAAACGGTGAACCAATGCTTGCCTTTACGAGAATTGTTTCGAAACGTCGAGTTGTGGAAGATGCTCGTAAGGCGGCAGAAAAACTTCAGAAAGTTATGCCTCAACAAATGATTATTGTTAAAATTCAAGCGCAGGCATTAGGAAAAATTATCGCTTCTGAAACGCTTTCAGCCTTAAGAAAGGATGTTACTCAACATATGTACGGTGGAGACATTACCCGAAAAATGAAGCTTCGTGAAAAGCAGAAAAAAGGGAAGAAAAAGATGCAGGAAATGGGTGCTGTAAATATTCCTCATGAAGTATTTTTGAAGATGGTGAAAGGAGGGGAGTAAAAAAAGAGTGTTTTTACTTAGTTTTCATTTGGGTATTATTCAAGAAAATTCCCCGAGTTTTGGCAAAGCCCAAACTCGGGGAATTCATTTCTTAATTATCTTTAAATCTTCACTATCTCCACAGAGCTGGGAAATAAAGCAGTATCATGCTTAATATAATGATTACACAAAAGACTGCGAATGTTCGGCGGATTATTTTTTTGTTTTGCTGTTTGAATAACATGATAAGAACACTATACCATAAATTAATCCTAATTCCAGTTGTTGAAAAGAGTCATTTTTAAATACTTTTGATATAATAAAAAATGTGGAATTTCGTGATAGGCAAAAAATGTATCAGCTAGTGTATTCAAAAGTAACTATTTTGATTACAGTGTTCTTTATTATTGTCCTTATTCCTGGAGTTTACGGTATTTATAAAAAAGTAAGTGAGAGTGAAAAAGACAGAAAAGCTGCCGAGCGAGAGCTTGCAGATTTGGAAACACGTGAGCAAATGCTTGTATTGAAAGTTGACCGAGGTAATACAGACAGAGGACTTGAGGAACAGATTCGTGAAAAATATAATGTTGCAAAAGAAGGGGAATCAGTTATTGTGTTAGTTGATAAACCTATTGCTGCATCCACCACACAAAATGAAGCCAATGTATTTAAGGCTGTGTGGCAAAGGTTGAAAAAAGCATTTTAAAAAGCGGGTATTGTTTAGTGGTAGAATGCGACCTTCCCAAGGTTGAGACGCGAGTTCGATTCTCGCTACCCGCACAAATAAAAAACGGCATGTGCCGTTTTTTTTATTTGTGCGGGTAAGAAAGCTCCTGTGGAGCTTTCGTGCGAGAATCGAAGGGCGTAGCGGGACCCAAGCCAGCAGGCTTGGGAGCGAGCCAGGGTCGTGAAAATTTTGGTTTGACGAAACCAAAATTATTCCTGACCGATTTTACACTTTTTTTCTTCACCTTATTTATGTTAGTATCTAACTATATGAAAAAAATAATTCCTATATTTTGTGCGGTGGTCTTCATCTTTGCTTTGAATGTAAATACAATTCATGCACAAACATTTTCTAATCCATTACAAATTTCTGCATGGATACCATATTGGACAAAAACCGATGGTACAAAGTCTGCGTCAGATCATATTTCATATTTTAATGAGCTTAATCCATTTTCTTTTGAAGTTCAGCCGGACGGTACAATTAAAGATGCTTTGAAATTAACACAAAGTCCTTGGACGGAATTAATTCAGAAAGCAAAAATTTATAATGTAAACATTGTTCCAACTTTCCTTTGGACGGGTCCCACAGCAATGAAAAATGTTTTTACTGATATTTCAGCTACAAATAACCATATCAACGCCATCATAAAAGCAGCACAATCTATTAATGCTACAGGTGTAGATATTGATTATGAAGGCAAGAGAATGGAAGATAAAGCATTGTATGCTCAGTTTATGAGAAAACTAAGTACTGCTTTGAAACAGAAAGGCATGACACTATCATGCACCATAGAAGGATCTTCCACAGCTTCTCCGTCTGCACGTTTGTTAACGCTTAAAGCCACATCTCCTTGGTCAAATGACCTAAAAACATTAAATGAAGTATGTGATGTTGTGAGAGTGATGGCATATGATCAGATGGCACAAACAACTACATCAACATGGAATGCAAAGGATAAGACCTTCTATGCTCCAAACGCAGATATTTCTTGGGTAAGAAAGGTGCTTGAATACAACCTAAGGTATATTGATAAAAATAAATTAGTGTTAGGTGTACCAACATATGGCTGGAATACCAAAGTTACAAAATCAAAGAAAGGTGGCTATGACTATGAGATTATGAAATCTATGTCATATGTAGACTCAGTACAACTCGCAAAAGATAATAATATAACACCACATAGAGACGCTACAGGGGAGTTAAGTTTTTCTTATGTGAAAGACGGAGAACAGAGAATTGTGTTTTTCTCGGATGCATATTCTGTCCAACTCGCATTGGAAGCTGCTAAGAAATATAATATAAAGGGGGTGTCATTATTTAAGCTAGACGGTAAAGAAGATTTTGGGATATGGCAAGTGTTAGCGCTTAAATAGATATGATACAATTGTTTGGCATTATAAAAATAACTAATTTAAATTATGAAAAAAGTAATCATATATTCAACACCAACTTGTCATTTCTGTCATCTAGCAAAAGATCATTTCAATGAAAATAAAGTTGCCTTTGAAGAAAAAAATGTACTTACAGACCTCGCTGCAAGACAGGAAATGATGTCAAAAAGTGGACAAATGGGTGTGCCGGTTATTGATATTGAAGGAAAGGTAATTGTAGGGTTCGATCAACAAACAATAGATTCAGAGCTTGGAATTTAATAAATAAAAAGGCGAGGTTTGCCCAATTTAAATTTGATATGGGCAAACCTCGCCTTTTCTGTTACATTATGGGAGTTCGCCTTTATAGTTCAATAAATAGAAAGCCCGTCCGCGGGGTGAGCTTGGGATGGGACCCAAGCGCAAGGCCGGAGCGCGTCGGCGCGAGGCGGGATCGCACAAAAATTTAGCAGAATTTTATGTGTGGTAGATTGTTAGTGGGGTTTCAGATGCGATATTTGCCTTTGTAGTTCAATGGATAGAACAGGCCCGTCCTAAGGGTCTGATGTCGGTTCGATTCCGGCCAAGGGCACACTTATAAAACAGATTGAGAGACACGAAATTGCTCTAAATGTTATAATTTTCTCATGAACCAAAGAATCATCCTTGCCTCAAAATCTCCCGCAAGAAAAGCTATTCTTGGAAAATTAGGTTTACCTTTCGAGGTGATTGTGAGTGATTTTGTGGAAGACATGACCTTACCTCTGTCGGCGTCGGAATTGGCTTTATACCTATCTCGCGGTAAGGCTTCTTCTTTGGCTAAACAATATCCTAATGCTGTTGTTATAGCCGCTGATACTTTTGTTGTTTTTCAAGGTGCATTTCTTGGTAAACCAAAGGATGAGGATGACGCCAGAAAAATGCTTACAGGGCTTGCTGGAAATACCCATACCATTCTTACGGGGCTTACTGTGGTACAAGCTGGTAAAACTGTTTCAGAAGTCATCTTCACAGAGGTAAAGATGAAAAATGTTGATGAAAGTAAAATAAGTGAATATGTTGCATCTGGCGAACCGCTAGGTAAGGCGGGGTCGTATGCTATACAAGGTAAGGGAAAAGAACTTGTTGAAAAAATTGAAGGGGATTATTTCAATATTATGGGACTACCATTAAAAACCATTGCGCAAATCTTAATCAAAGACTTTTCAATACCTGTTAATTTTGTATATTCTGATACAGACCAAGGTGCCTTAATTTGATTTTCTGAAAGTATCCAAAGAAATTTTATGCAGTTTTGCATTACATTTCCGAGACCACAATGGGGCACAATTATTTTAGATAGCCTTTCACCATATCAACTACAGTACTTGGATCCACACTGGATTTTTGGAGAAAGATTGTAACCTTATTTGTCATGGCTTTTGCCACATCATATGTTTTTGAAGAATTTGTTAACACAACAAAGAAAGTGTTTTTTATCTCTGGTATTTTTCTTACAGCTGCTATTAGGTCCAAACCGGATTCACCAGGCATCATTATGTCTGCGATGACTAAATCTGGTTTTTGATTTGTTATCATATCCAGTCCTTCCGTAGCGTTCCTGGCAGTGATTGTGTTTATTTGATATTTAGAAAATTCCTGAACTAACATATCTGATAGCACTTTATCGTCATCTATAATTAAAACTTTTTTTGTTTCCATTTTTTAAGTAATTATGCTTTACCTTTTAATAAAGTAACAGTAACAGTTGTACCTCGATTCAGTTCTGAAGTACATTTTAACACCCCATTGCAGAATTCAATAATTTTTTTGGTCATATATAAACCAAAACCCGATCCTTGAATATTTGATTCTTGGGCATTTTTAGCTCTATAAAAACCGTTAAAAATATTTTTAACCTCGTCTTTTGGAATGCCTATACCATAATCTTTTACTGAAATATCCACTTTTTTACCGTAATCTATGAGGTCAATGTCAATCTTGCTATTATCTGGACTATATTTATATGCGTTGCTAAGTATGTTGGTAAAGGCAAGTTCCAGCTTGTCGGTTTCTCCTTGAACACAAACTCCTGATTCGAATGATTTGCTGATATTAAAGGTAATAAATTTATCTTGAGTTTTATCTTTTACATTTTTGATCGAATTGTCTAAAATAATTTTTAAATCAGAGCCGCATGTATTTTTGTTTATAATAATATTTTTGTCCGCAGCTGTAGTTTCAATAATGGAATTCGTTAGACTTATAAGTCGTATTGTGGTTTCTTGAATCTTTTTTAACTCTTCTTTAACAGAAGTCTGTGTTTCTGAATTATTTATCATCACACTTAATCCCCAGCGTATTTTAGTTAGAGGAGATCGAATCTCATGTGAGGCAAGGGCTAAGAAGTCTGATTTTAGATTTACCATTTTAACCTCGTTCATTTCGTATTTATAAAGTAAAAATACAACAAGAAGCAAAGAAAATACAATAAGCCATATGAAAAGAACTGCATTGTTTGTAATGTCGTTGTTTGTTTGTTGGTCTATATCAATCCCGACAGCGGAAGTATAGTTTCCTTTATTGTCCATGATTGGAGCAATTGCTCTAAACCATGTTCCAGATTCATCCTCTATTGGTCCTTCTGTTATTATCTCGCCGTTATCAAAAACGTTTTTTATTAGTTTTGTTTCACCATATTCTTTCCCTAATACATTGTAATCTTTTAGTGGGTTTCGTTCTGAGTCTGCAACAAAAAATATCTTATCGTCTACTTTTTTTAGTGTATATATTTTACGGATTGCAAATTCGTAGTTTTTAATATTGGCTAGGTCTATTTTTAAGCGTGAATATGTTGATGATGTTGCAACGTCTTTTTCTGTTAAAGGAATGGAATCTACATGGTCGTTTCGTATTATATAAGATAGAGACTGGACTCTAACTTTGGCTGCATCAATTTCATTATCTTTTGCGGAGTTTTGAGTATGAACAGTTGTATATACACCTGAAACAATTATCAAAATAATCAACATTAGATAATATACTATAGCTATATTAAAGCGTTTGTTGGAAAATTTCACATTACAATTATATCAGTAAAAATTATTTAGCCAATTGGAAAAAATATTGCATATCTGATAGTGTATATATTAATGAATCCAAAAATTGTTATTACGGAACCCTCAGTTGATTATGAGCTTGTTGATAGTGGTGACGGTGAAAAACTTGAACGTTTTGGTGGAGTAATCTTACGTAGACCAGACCCACAAGCCTTATGGAAGAAATACGATGAGCATTTATGGAAAGATGCTCACGGATATTTTATTCGAGAAGGGCGAGAGGGAAAATGGAATTTTACAAAAGACGCACCAGAAAAGTGGACTATTAATTTTTCTGACCTCACATTTAATATTAGACCAACAACATTCAAACATACAGGTATTTTTCCAGAGCAGGAGCCTAACTGGAAATGGACTCGTGAGTTAATTAAAAATGCAGGTAAAGAAATATCGGTTTTAAATCTCTTTGGTTATACAGGAGGAGCTTCAATCGCTTGTTCACAGGCCGGCGCAAAAGTGTGCCATGTGGACGCATCCAAAGCGTCTATTGGTTGGGCAAAAGACAATGCAGAATCGTCAGGACTTTCTTCAGATGCTATTCGATGGATACTTGATGATGCAAAATTATTTGTACAAAAAGAATTACGACGAGGAAACAAATATGATGGAATTATTATGGACCCACCAGCATTTGGCCGTGGACCAGAAGGTGATGTGTGGCAGATAGAAGATGACTTTGTTAAGTTTGTTGAAGATTGTAAAAAACTTTTAAGTGATAAGCCATTGTTCTTTTTAGTGAATGGATATGCGTCTGGATATTCTCAACTCGCATATCTATATAATGTAAATGATTTGTCAGAAAAATTTGGTGGGGAAGTTGAATCTGGAGAGCTTACTATTCGGGAGTTGAAAAGTGGAAGGGTTTTGCCATGTGGAATATTTGCAAGGTGGAAATCCCTCAAATAGTACTTTTGAAGAACACGAAAATTTATTGCTAAAAATTTTCTCTGTCCGTCGTCGCCACTCCTCCCAAGTTTCTTCAAAAGTACTATTTTCGGTTACGTGAAAAAAATGAAAAAGGAACCCCTAAAAGTTTTATATGAAGATAATCATCTGATAGCGGTTTTTAAACCTGCAGGTCTTTTGGTTCAAGGTGATGCTTCGGGGGCGATATCTCTCATGGATATTGTTAAAAATTATTTGAAAGAAAAGTATTGCAAATCCGGGGATGTTTTTCTGGGACTAGTCCATCGCTTAGATCGACCTGTTTCAGGTATTGTGCTTTTTGCAAAAACTTCAAAAGGCGCTTCGAGGTTGAGTGCTCAATTTAGGAATAGAGAGGTCTCAAAAAATTACACTGCTGTTGTAGAGGGAATTATCGAAAAAGAAAACATCTCGGTCTTTCTTTGGAAAAAGATGAAAAATCAAGAAAGGCAATAGTACACACTGAAATAGCAGAGAATGCTTTGAAAGCGTCTTTATCATACAAAGTACTACATGCAGAAAAGGATCGCACCTGGGTCAAAATAGAGCTTCACACTGGGCGTTTTCATCAGATTAGAGCGTCGTTTTCTTACATTGGACATCCGATTGTGGGTGATTCAAAATACGGTTCACATATGAAATATAAGGAAGGGGAGATTTCTCTTTGTGCGACCGAGTTAAGCTTCAAAACTGCTACGGGGGATAACGAAATTAAGCTTTCTTTGCCCGTTGAAGAAGTATTCCATTTTTCATAATATGTTGTTACAATAGCGCGTATGGATCCTGAAACAACTCGGCAACTTCAAAAGCTTATAGAGCTCACAGAAGAAAATCATAAGATTTTGTCTAAGATGCAAAATCATATCCGCTGGGGAATGTTTTTTGGTGTCATGAAGTGGTTGTTGTTTGTGGGTTTGGCTGTTGGTTCATATGTTGTCGTTCAGCCCTATATAGATCAGATGATGAGGGTCTATAAAACACTGGAAACAACGCAAACAGAAAACCAGAGTTTTGTAGAATACTTGAAAAATTTTGGAAATTCTGTAAAGTATACGTTACCTCGATAAAGAAGGGGGGTAGTGGTGGTATATTATGCCGAGGTAGCTCAGTTGGTAGAGCATACGCCTGAAGAGCGTGGGGTCACCGGTTCAACCCCGGTCCTCGGCACAAAATAAAAAACACAGCGCTTGCTGTGTTTTTTATTTTATGCCGAGGAAGAAATGATTGAATCATTTTGTTCGGGCGTTGAAAGACGGAGCATACTTTTTTCAGTAGAAAAAAGTGCGAGTCGGGGTCGAGAAAAATTCCATGTGACGACGTGGAATTTATTCGTGACCAACCCCGGTCCTCGGCACCATGAGAAAAATCCGCTGAATAGCGGATTTTTCTTTTTCTAATTTTCCTTAACTAGACTTAACTTTCACTTTCGTTTGCTTGTGTTTATCTATTTTTGGAAGTGTAATAGTGAGTAGTCCGTGTTGTTCTTTTGCAACGGCTTCTTCTGACTCTACTTCGCATGGAAGCATGATGGTCCTAGAGAAAGATCCCCAGTAAAGTTCTTGATGGAAAAAATCATCTTCTCTAATTTCGTGTTCGTTTTCTCTGCTGCCTCGAATGGTTATCATATCTCGAGTAACGGTTACCTCCAGTTCGTCCGGATCTACTCCTGCGACCATAGTTTTTACAATAACAGAATCTTCTGTTTGGTGTACGTCGACAGACAATTCTCCCTCGCTGTTCTCAAGCCAAGATTCTTCAGTAACTTCCGTTTGTTTGTCTTCTGGAAAGTCATCTGATTCTATTTCCATTTCGTCTACCGAAACACTGCCTGTGAGTCTCTCAAAAAAAGAAGGTTTCTTTTTCATTATTTATTTTAAATCAACTTGTAAATTATTTGGTTGCAAACGTTTAATGCGTTCAAGGAGAATGATAAGAAGTATAATTGCAACCCAAACAAAACTGAACACGGTTAATGTTGAATGTTCGTTTACAATTATAAACAAGTTAAACACAGTGTGCAAAGTTATGGCTGTGAATATTCCAACTATTTTATAAATAATCTTTACGTTTTTTGATTTATAAAAACCAAATGCCATGAACACTCCGATAGTAGCTGATGTAATAACGTGAAGTAATGTTGCCCCAATGAATCTTAGATTTCCTGTAGCAAAGCTCTTTATTATATTTCCTTCCAGAATAGGGTTCAGAAGAAAAAGTGTATTTTCTGCTGCTGCAAAACCTAGAGCTGTAGAGATCATATAAATAACCCAGTCTATGGGTTCATCAATAGCCTTTACTCTCATGGCACCGATATGTGAAGCGAGATATTTCAAAATCTCTTCAGTTGATGCCCAGAGAAACACTACAAGTCCAGCAAGTACAACGCTCGTTTGAGCTACTGTTGTAATCTCTTGAGAATCTGCTAAATATTTTGAAAACAAAAATTGAAAGGGGAGTGCGAGTGGAACACAAAGCATTCCAAGTAAAAAAGAGAGAAGTATAAGTAGTCGAGGTTCAGGGTGTTCATCTTCTCGCAACCAAAACAAAAGCCATAAAATAGCTGGTCCTACACCCCCTAAAACTGCTATGACGAGAAGTAAATAATTTTCCATTTAATTATTTTAAATAGGCCATTTTTCAATCATGAGAAGTTTGTTTTTTGAAAACGGCATCATTGACCAAATCTCCTCTGTAACATACGGCATGAATGGATGTAGAACAATAAGAATATATTTAAGTGTTCTAAGCAAGAACTGAGCACGAGATGCTTTTTCTTCAGGTGAACCATCTTTAAGGATTGGTTTTGATTCTTCTATTATTTTTGCTGCAAATTCATTCCAGACATATTGGTAGATTCTCTCTGATGCAATATGGAGTTTTAGGTCTTCAATTTCTTTAGTAATCTGCTCATTTTCTTTGTTGAGATATGTCCTAAGTTCGTTGTCTTTATCTGTCCAAGCTGCAAAATTTTCATCATATTTATATTCTTCTGTTGCTTGAAGGACAAATCTTGAAATATTCCACAGCTTGTTTGCAAAGTGTTTGTAGCCTTTAATTTTGTCTTCAGATATTTTTGTATCAATACCGGGAGCTGAACCAACCATGAGAGCCATGCGTCCTGCGTCTGCACCAAACTTATCTGCAATATCGATCGGATCAATTCCGTTTCCAAGTGATTTAGACATTTTTCTTCCTTGGCCATCACGCACGGTTCCATTGAGATATACTTTTTTGAATGGAATCGTTCCAATATTGAAACCTGTCATGAGTATCATTCGTGCAACCCAGAAGAAAAGAATCTCATAACCGGTTTCGAGAACGTCGGTTGGGTGATAGATTTCTAAATCTTTTGTTTTTTCTGGCCAGCCAAGTGTGGAGAATGTCCAAAGTCCAGAAGAGAACCATGTATCGAGAGTGTCTTCGTCTTGTAACCAACCTTCACCAACAGGGGCTTCTGTGCCGCAATACAATTCATTTTCTTTGTACCATACAGGAACCCTGTGTCCGTACCAGATTTGTCGTGAAATACACCAGTCACCAAGATTATTTATCCAATGAAAGTATGTTTTGTTAAAGTGATCTGGAAGGATTTCAATCTGATTACCCTCAACTGCTTTTCGCATAATTTCTTTAAGTGTTGTTTTGCTGCCACTTTCTATTCCATTGATTTCTGAATGGGGAATAACAAATTCTTTATTTACCGCAATAAACCATTGAAGCTTTGGAAGTGGTTCAATAATTCCACCAGTTCTTTCGGCTGTAGAAACATTCTGAGAAACTTCTTCTTCATTTGTCATTAAATTTTCTTCGCGAAGCCACTTCACGATTTCTTCTCTAGCTTCAAGAACTTTTTTTCCAATAATTCTTTCATCACCAGCTGTCATTCTAGCTTTTTCATCTATAACTTGTGGACGGGGAAGGTTGTGTCTTTCTGACATTTCCCAGTCAATCATACTGTGAGCTGGGGTAACACCTAAAGCTCCAGTTCCAAACTCTTTCTCAACTGTCTTGTCGGCAATAATTTTTATATGAATTGGCACTCCACAAAATACAGCATCATATTCTTTGCCTACAAATTCTGTGTATCGAGAATCTTCTGGATGCACAGCAACAGCAACGTCACCAACTTTTGTTTCAGGGCGAGTAGTGGAAATTGCTATTGGAAAATCTTTTGAATATTTGAAAGTATACATTTTTGCCTTTCGCTCCTCGTACACAATTTCATCATCTGAAATAGTTGTCTGACCTTTTGGGTCCCAGTTCACAATTCTGTGTCCTCGGTAAATAAGTCCAGCATCATACATATTTTTGAAAGCTGTACGAACAGCAAAACTCCTTTTTTCATCTAAGGTAAATGCTTCGCGTGACCAATCACATGAAGCACCAAATCTTTTTATTTGCGAAATAATAGTGTCGTGGCTATTTTGTGCAAATTCATTTACGCGACGAAGAAGTTCTTCTCGGCCAAGGTCGTATCGAGATTTTCCTTCTTTCTTTGAAATATCTTTTTCAACTCGAGATTGTGTAGCGATAGCTGCGTGGTCTGTGCCCGGAAGCCAGAGAGTTCTGAAACCTTTCATTCTATGGTAACGGATTAAGATGTCTTGAACTGTGACCATGAGCCCGTGTCCCATGTGGAGAATTCCTGTTACGTTTGGTGGAGGAAGAATAATTGTATAAGGTTTTGCATCAGTAGGGGTGACACCTTTTTCAATACATGTGTCTGGATTAAAAAAACCACTGCTTTCCCATGTTTTGTAAATACGTTTTTCTGTGGAGGCAGGGTCGTAAGGTTTCAAAAGTTTTTCGTCTATCATGGAAGCTATAATAGCAAATATAATAGCTTTTTGAAATAAAATCACCCCTCGCACTATGGAGTAGCGCGAGGGGCTTTTTGGGAGGAAATTCGTACCCTCCACCAACAAATATTTAAGGACTAAGTGTTGGTGGAGGGGAGAGAAATCACCAGAATCCCTTCGAGGGGTAGGCGTGGGAGTAGTAAAGGGGTGGTATTTCTCTAAAAATACAAGGAGCTAAGTCGCCAAGCATTAAGCCGCTCGACTAGTATTTCTACTGATACTATATCATATTATAACTTATTGTCAAGCACCATAGAACCTTGAGCTCGTAGATCCTTTGAAAAAGCCTCTGTTGAGCGGTTTATTTTAAGATAGCCAGTAATTCCAATCATTGTGGCATTGTCGGTGGTAAGTTTCATGTCTGGAATGAAAACCTTTACATCTGGTAATGCTTGTTTAAGCGCGTTTCGAAGTTTTTTGTTGGCGATGACACCGCCGCCAATAATTAGGGTGTATGCATCATTTTGTTCGAGCGCCTTTTTGGTTTTTGAAACAAGAACTTCAATTACAGCATCCTCAAATTCTTTCGCTATTTGCATTTTTATTTCATCTGTCATGACTGGTATCTTTTGTATCATATAAAGTACAGCGGTCTTTATGCCAGAGAATGAGAAATCCAAATCTTGAGAGTGGAGCATGGGGCGAGGAAGTTTGAAAGCTCCGCTTTCAAACTTCCTCGCCTCTGCATCCTCTGCCAATTTTGAGATTTCCGGCCCACCAGGGTATGGAAAGCCAAGCAGACGAGCAACTTTGTCGAAAGCTTCACCAACGGCATCGTCGCGCGTTCTTCCTATTGTTTCATAAATTCCAATCTCATTTATTTTTATAAGTTCAGTATGTCCACCAGAAACAAGAAGTGAAATCGCTGGAAATTCTATCTCTTCAATCTTTGCTGTTTCTGAATCCAAATGCTCGAGCATTGCTGAAACAATATGACCTTCCATATGGTTCACTGGAATAATAGGAATATTCCACGCAAGTGAAAGAGCTTTTGCGAAGCTGATTCCAACCCAAAGCGCGGGCTCAAGTCCAGGGCCTTCAGTTACTGCAATTACATCAATATCTGGTTTTCCATATTTTTCCAAAAAGGGAATTATTAATTCTAACAATGAAGGTTCTTTTTCGAGAATGGTGGCAATTTGTTTTTGTATTTCATCTGAGATAATTTCTGGAGAATGATTGAGTTTGGATTTTTCAAGGGAGACAGAGAGAACGGGTACACAATTTTTAGCATGTTCTCGTCTTGCTAGGTTTGGATATACGCCACCAAATTCTCTATGGAGTTCAATTTGAGAATTTATTTCATGCGCTAAAATGCGAACTGTATCATGTTCGCATTCAAGGATGCTTATAGCTGTTTCATCACAGCTTGTTTCTATGGCTAAGATTTTCATAGTATTTGTATAATCTAAACTAAAATTATCTTATAGCAAGTTTTTTGTGGTCACAAGTATTTTTCTGCTGAAAAATCTCGCGACCCCGCCTCACGCCGTCGCGTTCCGGCTCGCACAAGCGAAAAAAGTGCATTAAAGCACTTTTTTGAAAATCCGCTTGTGCGCGATGGAGGGCTCGAACCTCCGACCCCGAGAACGTCAATCCCGTGCTCTACCAACTGAGCTAACCGCGCGCTGGTTCAGAGTTTTTTAACTCGATTACCCAGCATATTACAACGTATAAGCTATTGTGTGCAAGTTTTTTATTTCACTTCGTGCACAATTTCTTCTCTTCCAAAACGTACTTTTGTAAGTTTAGAATATTCGTCTTTTTCAGATCTAAATCCAACCGGTGCTATAACTACACTAGTAAGGTTTTCTTTTGTAAGTCCTAGTATTTCATCGAACTGTTTTGGGTCAAAACCTTCCATTGGTGTGGCATCAATGTGCTCCAGAGCAGCTGTTGAGAGTAGAAATCCAAGAGCTATATATACCTGTCTTGCAAGCCACTCTGTTTTTTGTTCTGGTGTTTTGTGGGATATTGAACCTTTCATCATTCCACTGTAACCAGCAAGTGACTCCACAGAAACATTTCTTGTTTTCGAAACTTTCTCTATAAAAGTATCAATATGAGATTCGTTTAGATTTGTGGGAACTGTGAAAACTATGAGGTGTGATGCATCGGTAATTTGAGGCTGGTCCCATGCAGCAGCGCGTAGCTTTGCTCGGATTTCTGGATTTGTAACGACAAACACTTTAAAAGCTTGCAGACCGTAGGAAGTAGGGGATAGCTCAATAGACTTGAGTAAAACATCCAATTGTTCAGCTGTTAGATTTTTACTTGTATCATATTGTTTTGTTGCGTACCTCCATTTATAAGCGTCTATTATATTTTGCATATCATATTTTTAAATAATAATAATCCTAAGTATACCCTCCTTTACTTTAGTTTGTAAAGCATTAGGCAATGTGATATTCTGTGGATATGTTGAGAACCGCTCGTCAGAAAAAGAAAATATGCTCCATTTGCCCTTTTGCGAAGACTGCTGACCTAATTGGCGACTCGGTTACACTTCTGATCGTTCGAGATCTTTTTGTTGGTCCGAAACGTTTTGGTGACCTGGAAAAAGCTCTTGCGGGGGTGAGTACAAGGACTCTTTCTCTAAAACTAAAACAACTTGAAGAAGAGAAAATTATTACTCGAACTGAGTATCTAGAAAAGCCTCCAAAAGTTGAATATTCACTTACAAAAAAAGGCGTAGGACTCCATGGAGTGTCCCGCGCCATGATTGCTTTTGGTAAAAAGTATTTGTAGATTATTTTGCAGGTTCCTCTTTTGGTTTATCTAGTTTTTCTAGACCGAGCTTTTTTACACCAAAATATACAACAGCTGAAATTGTTGTGAAATCGATAAGGGAGCTAATAAAGTTGCCGATTAATATTCGTGCGTTGAACACAGGAATAATAAGATTGTTTAGGTTTCCAATTCGTCCTAAGAAGATGCCAATAATTGGGTTTATGAGATCGGTAACTGTGGCTGTTACAAGTTTTCCAACCGCACCTCCAATAATGATACCTATAGCAAGGCTTAAAACTCCTTGTCTACGAATGAAGTCTAGGAACTCTCTAAGGTGTGATTTTATTAGTTTCATATAATGATATTATACTGAAATAAAACGATTTGGTCACTTCAAAACTTCTTTGTATTGCGGAGGAGGAGGGATTTGAACCCTCGAGGAGCTTTCACCCCTGCCGGTTTTCGAAACCGGTACATTCAACCACTCTGCCACTCCTCCGTATATTACCTAGTTCGACATAGTAGCATTTTTTGCATTTTTTTCAAAAAGTGATATATTATTTCAGACCTTATATGGCCCCATCGTCTAATGGTTAGGACAGCAGGTTTTCAATCTGTTAACCGGAGTTCGACTCTCCGTGGGGTCACAAAAAGCACTAAGTCGGTTTTCAAAGCATTCAAATCCTTTTTTAACCTTATATTTCAACGTATTTTTGGAAATTGAGAGTTCTGAAAAGATAATTCTTATAATTTTTTCTTTTTGGTGTGGTTTTGCAAAATCATAAAGAGGAACAACATCTTTTACGAGTTCTGAAAGTTTTTTTATTTCTTTCATTGTTTCTCGCATAGCGAGCTCAGAAGCGTATTCATTATTCATGAGAGTTTCGATTCCAGTTTCAAGTTTTGTTTCTTCTTCAAGTAGGGCTTCTGGTGTATATACACCACTCTTTAATAGGGAAAGTTTATTTGAACGTATATACGCAAGGTCTTCTCGCAACTTTTTCTTTTGTCTTTCAGCTATATCAATATTCTTTTGGCGCTTTTCTTCAAGGAGAGCTATACCAGTTCCAGTGCGAGCGTCCATTTCAGCAATTTCAACATCGGTGAAATAGAGATTTGATATAAGCTTACCAATTTCTTTTGCTATAAATGAAAAGTTAAAGTTTTTTAAGGTGTTTGGACATCCATTAACGCATCTTGAGCCAAAATAATTTATACCTTTTTTCTCATAGGGGGTATATACACGTTCACAATGTTCACAACGTACGATACCTCTAAGTGGAAGGTCTACTTTTTCGACATAGTGGATACTTACTTTTCTTTTTTTAAGTAAGGCTTGAACTTCATTGAAAAGTTTTTCATCAATAATACCTTCATGGCTTGTGCTCGTAATATATTCACCATCATTTCCAATTATCTTTCCAATATAAAAAGGATTTGAGAGTATTCTTCCTATGTTATTTGCAGTCAACGGTCGTGATACTTTTTCTATCTCGAACGTTTCGTCTTCTTCGGCAAGCATTTCGTCTTTGCTCCTTTTTCGTCTCATGGGTATAGTCATGAAGCCTTGCTCTTTTGCATAACGTTCGAGGTCTGAGAGGCTCCAATCACCTGTAGCGTAGTGTTCAAACATCTGTTTGATTATAGGTGCACGTTCTGGGTCTAGTGGTTTATGTTCCATTTCTCCGAGATTTAAGTAGCCTATCGGAGCACGATAAGTACAGATACCTTTTTCTCTAGCATTTCTTATTGTAATAGTTACTTTTTCGCTTGTTACTCGTGAGTGGTGTTGGGAGAACATGCCGTCTATATCCATGTGTAAGGCCCCAGAACTAGTCTTGTCATACTTGGCATAGGTAAAACGAACATCTACACCTTTGCGCATAAGTTTTCTTATGAGGGTATCATCGCCTTTGTTTCGACTGATTCGGTCCCAGCATAAACACACAATTCCTTTAAAGTATCCTTGGCTGACAAATTGAAGCATCTTCTGAAACTTTGGTCTATCAATTCGGTATTGGACCATTCCGTCGTTTGTAATGGTGATGTCGTCATCTTCTTTAAAACCAGAATGTTTTTCAGAGACTATACCATCAACACAAAATCCTTTGATAGTAACCATAGCTATCGGTAATTTTTCTCTAAATGCAAATCGAGTGTTTTCTGTCTTTTGGTAGGAGATAGAGTTTTTCTGATTGTCCTCATCATCTGTACTTTTGCGATTGTAAATAAAATAATAATCGCGATATTTTCCGTCAGTAATATCTTTCAGTATTTGCTCTTCTGTTTTGTTCATATTTTTCATTAAAATTCAATTACATCAAGTTTTTTTATTTTTCCATTTTCTATGGTGTATCCTTCTGACACAAGACGGTTGTGTATTTCCCTCAAAACTTCTCCGAGTTCGACTAGTGATTTCATTGTGTCATCGGTTAAAAGTGAAGCGTTATTATGGGGTACAGATTCATATGTAAGCTCGTCCATTTTACCATTTTTTAATGGAATTTTCGACCTTTTTTCTTGCATGTTTGTATTGTGAAAAATGTGATTTTAGCCTTAAAAAACCACATCTTCTGTTAGGTTGTTATTGTTGTTCACATCGTTCACTTGTTCACCACGAATATCTGAGTCGGTAATGCCGAAGCGTTCTTTCCACATATCCAAACGCTTTCGATTTGTTTTGAAAGACAATACAAAACCCCTTCGTGTTTTATAAGGTTTGAGCTGTAATCTTGCACGAAGATACCAACCAACTTTACGAGCCTGCAAAGTGTCGTCAGCAATATCTATCTCTCTGTTCACTTCCTCGGTTATTTGTTTTACTGTAATTTCACTTGCCCCTGTTTCGTGTTCAAGTTTTAGAATTGCAAATACAATATCACTCTCCCAAGATAGTCCTCGGTCTGCTACTAGGTCTGTGTTGTATTTCACAATGAATATCTTTAAGTGTTCACGAATTGCCTCATCTTTAATAATTGAAAGCAGAGGCATAACGATTTGATTAAGGCGTGGATGGATACCTTCAATCAACTCCTCACGACGCTCGATTGGCTCAAAATAGTTCTTAAGTCTCCACATCAAAAGTTTGTTCCGTATGTGCTCAGCTTCGATATAGAAGCTCTCATTAAGAGTTCTTGGAATATCTGCGCGTAATTTTCCAGCACCCATTTCTTCGACAAGAAATCGACTCTCAAGAGCTTTATCTGTAAATGTCTCACGTGTTGCCACTATCTTTGGACAGAAAACATCATAAGCTTTTACCTCAAAAGTTCCTTTGCCTTCTGACCTCAAAACAGGCATACCTTTTTGGTATCCAGTGTTCAAAATTTTTACAATCTCAGAACTCATATCAGAGAATTTAAAATCAGCTTCATCAATAATAAGCGTTCCGTGTACCTCATTCACAATGCGAAATATGGGGCTCGGAGTGGTTGCACCGCCCGTAAACACTGGTTTGTAGCACAAGATACCTATGGCTTGAATAAAGCGAGATTTACCGCTTCCAAAGTCGCCGATAGCTCTCAAATATGGCACTTCATTGAACCTGTCAAACATCCAAGTGAATAAAACATAGTAAGTAGCTATTTGTTCAAATACCTCAGAAATATCTAAAAACTTATGGATAAAAGTTTGTATTTCTTTGAGAATTTCTTCTTCGTTTTCATAGGGTGTTGCTTGAGAGGGGAAGAGGATAACTCCTTTTTCTACAAGGTTGTATGTTGGGGGAAGGGGGCGATATTTTCTTCCTTCTATTTCAACTTCGTCGATAAAACTTTCTAACCCTCCATGACGGTCCGTCTTGAAAAAATATGTCTTGCCCGTTATTCGGTTGTAAACCATTTCGTACAGCTCATCAGGCGTGATGATAGATGTTTGAAGAATTGTCTTATCTTTTTTTCCGTCCCTATTTTGTTGCTCCATGTTTATTTTACATTTAGCTAATAAATGCACATTTTCTAAAAAGAAAAAGCACGAGATTATTTTCTCGTACCTTTTTCATTCATTTTTCAATAATGAATCCGTTTTATGGATTAAATATCCATCCGTCCTTTGGTTGATTGGTGATTACCGTTTTTCCAAAATGAATTTGTAATTCTGCATGAAGCTCGCTAACGTATTTTGATATCGTATCAAATGAGGTGCTCTTTCTCTTTGTGGCTTTAATAATTTCATCTTTAATGCAATCAGAATCAACGAGCTGATTATGTCTATTCATAAAAAGTCTACACAGGTCCTTTATTTGGGGTCTAAGGTTAAGGATGGTTGATTTGTAACGTATCGTGCCATCGTCATAAGCAATCAAATTACCCAACTTAATTTCGGGTTTTAGGGATGATTCTTCTGGAGATTTTGGAACTGAATTATGGGATTTAAAAAGCTTTTTTTCATCAACAATAAAAACATGTCGGTATGTCTTACTGTTCTCAGTTCTACGTGTTTTCAGAGAATCCTTAAATTTGGTATCGGCTTGAGGGTCATAAGTCAGACCGTTTCTTGTCAAAATTTCCTGAATTTCCGATTCGCTTAGAAGTGAGGACTCAAAGGCAGAAAACAATGAGTTTGGGTTATCGTAATCCTTTAGCACGCCATCTTTCTTTAATAGGGGACAAATAACATCCCAAAAAGTGCTGTCATCTAAACCGTTCTCCTGTAAAACACTCCCACTTAATATTATCTGTTCTTTTCCATCTATCTCAAAACAGGCACGAAGGAGGTCGATAAAGATTTTTTTGAGTTCTTTAATTTTTACACTCATGTTGTGAACGTGTGAACGTTGCGAACATTATATCATGACATCCGTCTTCATTTATGCTATCCTAAAAGGACAATTTAATAGAGAAAAGTAGCCTAAACTAATAAGAAATTATTGGCATGGTGAAGAGACCAGACACGGGTAAAGAACCTATCATATTAGGACTTGCCGTGTCTGGCCGTATCCCGAAAGGGGTATGGAGAGCTTAAAAAACTCTCACCTAATGTGGTAGGCTTTTTGCGTATAAAATTTATGAAAAATATCAATAAAATATACATAACAATATCTCTTTGTTTCATATTAATATTAACCATGCAAGTTAGGGCAGTTGAAGCTGATTCTGGCGCTTGCTCTGACCACGGTGGTGTTTACTGTAATGCTGGCCCATCAATAGCAGGAAACGTGATGTGTAAAGATGGTTTTGAAAGCTCAACTAGCTACTGGAGTACGAAAGAGTGTTCAATCGGTGATATTTGTAAGCCCGACCAGATAGCATTGCTGTCTATACAATATCAGAAGTCACCAATTGCAATAAGAAAACTACTAATACAGGAAATTGACAATGCACTTAGTTACGAACAGAGCATTATAGACAGCGCTCAAGCTTCTGCAAACCAGACAACTAGTTATATAAATAGTGTGTACAATTCTGGCATAGGACAGCTTAATAGTCAGTATCAAAATAGCCAAGCATATATACAGGATTCAACCCAGAGTTCATTAGGAACAGCGCGAGCTACCATGGCTCAGCTTAATCCTTATGGTGGTGATTCTGATACATCATCACAAGGATATCTTCAAAGAATACAAGACAGGGCAAATCTTCCAACTCAAATACTTAATAATGGATACAGCGCAAATCAAACGTATTTGAACAACGCTCAACAAATAGCTCAACTTCAATTACAGACACAAACAGCCTCTTACGTTTATCCTGCACAAGCTTGTATCAGTTCATTAAACACTCTTAGACAGCAATTGATTTCTTTGCCAGATTTTTGTACATCAACTTTCGGCTCAAATTCAATATCAAGAGAAAATCTGAATGGCAACACTTGTTTTTGTAAGGATGGATATAAGTGGAATACTGGGTTTAGCTCATGTATCGAAAATTTACCAGAGCCATCCGTACAAAGTGAGACCACCCGACAACCAGAAACTCAAAAAATAATTGCAACACCTAAAATAAACACCGATAACATTACAACATCAAAAAAATGGTTGACTCCATCTAGTTTAGAATCACAGGCAACAACCTCAGCAACAAGCACAGAAAGTGCAAGTTCAGTGGTTAAGAAATCAGAAAAGGTTGATATGTGGCAAGCAGTAAAGAGCCTCTTACAAAAGCTCAACCCTTTTTATTGGTTTAAAAAATAATTAAAATACTATGAGCGAATCAATCCTTGATACACAAAAATTAGTTGATGAAATAAAGGAAAATCCAAAATCAGTGAAGGCTCTCAATAAAGGAACTTCTTGGTTTGCGTTATTTACCCTTATATTTAGAGTTGTCCTCTTCCTTTCCTTAATGGGCATACTTGAGACGCGCTTCGAGAAAATTATAATTTGTCTTTTAATGCAAATTATCTATTCTCAAAAATTTGATGCTTTGTTATACGACAAAGAAAAATTCAAAGATACAGTTTCAGATTCTGCATACACAATGAATGCAATAGCTATAGGTGTACCAATATACTTGGCTTTAGGTACATTGATATATCTTGTGTTTATCAACTAGTCCTCACACATAAGAGCAACCTTTAGCATGTTGCTTTGCTTTTGTTCTGGTATTCTTCTTATCAAATCACCTTTGGATTTAAGAGTTTCTTCCATTGCTTTATTACAAGCAGACCAAAAAGCTGAATCCTCATAAAGCCATCTATGGTATGTTGTTCTTGAAATACCCGCTTTCTTGCAGGCAACTCCAATAACCCCAAACTCTCTGAGAAAGTCCAGAAATACGGACTTCAACTCGTACTTGTTACCATAATAGTGGTTTATTTGTGTTATATCCATATACTAATTATATCACTTTTGTGTAACGCTTTAGTTACAAAATATGTTTAAAGCCATATTTTAAGAATTTTATTTTAAAAAATGATATATAGGCACGAGGCCTAGTCTTTTAGTGCTTTCTTTCCTGAGAAAGCTTTTCATTAAGTCTATTAGCTAAATTTTGGTCAACAACAGAAGCTCCTTCCTTCTCAAGCTTTTTGAAGATTCTTTCCATTCCAGAAAGATGAGCAAGCCTCTTTTCTTTAGATTTAGTTGAATCAGCTTCCATCTGACTGAAATATTTTAAAACAAGTACTACCCCCTCGACTACAACCATTCTGAGTTCGGATGGTTGAACAAAGCATAAATCTTTACCTTGTATTTTTGAAAGTTCGGTGAAATCATTATAGGCATTATCAACTATTTCTTGGGTAAATACTTTTGATAAGTTAGGGAGAATACAATATTTAGCCTCTGCTAGACCATAAAAATGAACTAACCCGTTTCTTAATGAGTACAGCTCATTTACAGACATATCACCAAGGTATTTTCTTGAGGCATATTCCTTATTTTCATCAACGAAACAGAAACGTTCTACAAAATTAATAAATCTAACACTCTGGGTCAGTGACTCACCACCGTACTCATTATAGTAATGTGCAATAACATCAACGATTGTGAATATCCCTATTAGTTGCATTCGGACAGGGACGACTTGAATGCCGTTTTTATCTAGGTGAAATAGTTGAGCTAACTCTCCAGTTATTGATAGTAAAATTTTTAGAGTTTCTTGCACGTGCTCCTCATGTAATTTTTCCATTTCAGTTATTTGTTTATCTTTAAACAAAATACAATCACTATTATTAGCAAGATAACAATGTTTATATTTTAGACCGCTCTTACATGCACACATATCATTTCTTCCTAATCCTGATTGCATAAAATTTAAATTTATTTTCCAAATTCTTAGTACGGCGACTTACTTCTAAATAAGAGGAGAGGATTAACTCATCCGATATTTCATTTTTTGCAAACAAAAGTGTCTTAGGGTTTAAGCCAATCGCTCTGAGGTTTAACTATTAGGCGAGCGTTATTGTATGCCATTTTTAGAGTTAAACAAGTCTTTGCAGAGTAAATTTCTTGACCAGGGACTTTGCTAACGACAAGGGCTAAATCTGGATTTGGCGAACCTGATGTTAGGCACAAAGGTAAAAGCAATTGTACTTTGCCATCGTAATACTGAGGAATCGCAATTTTATAATTAGTCCTTACTTTTTTTGTCACGTCATCAATGGCTCCTTTTAATTGTCTTCTGAGTTCAGCGTTATCAGCATTTTGTAAATGACTAGGAAATCTGGTCTTATTGTCTGTAATGATATGTTCAATATCTGGAACTATTTTATATTTTGGATTCAAAATTAATAACTCTGGTTTATCAAAAAAATTAGCGCATTCAGGAAGTGACTCGCCAAACTTTTCCAACAACAGTGGGTCGCTATGTTTTAGAAAACATTTGAAATAATAGGGCGAAGAATTAGTTCTTGTTGATTTGTTTGCTTCAAAAAAAGCAAAAATATCTTCCTGGTTGTTGGTAACTAATCCAGTATTAAAAATACAATACTGATTATCTTTTGTAAAAAAGATTTTAGATTCTTCCTTTAGCTTTCTATAATAATAATCGAGATAGTTTTTTAGAATAGCATATTTTTTTTCTCCTGAATCAGAAAAATCCCAGGGTTCTTTATCCGACATAGTTTCAGCAAGAAATTTTATACAATCCTCATATTTTGGGAAAAATGCAAACCTAAAAATAGCAGGTATGGCGGGTGTAGATTCTGAGTAAGACATGTGAAAGATTTTAACATAAAAACATAAAACCCCCCAATCAAGGGGGGTTTATCATATCTTTAAATCAATCGATATTTTGCGTGGATAGACCCACGCGGTCTTTGTGTCCCCATCATAACAAAGCCTATTTTAAAAGTCAAAGCAGGTTTAAGTCATGATAGAAATACTCAAACAGGGTCTATTTTCGTAGTATAGCTACGCAGGGTTAGGTAAGAGTGGGGAAGGTAAACACCAACGATACCCCTTTCGCAATGCGAAAGTGAAAATTAAAAACCTGTTGAGATTAATAATAGATTCTTTATAGCCAAACCCATATATTCTCTATCTTTAACAAGTTCCGAAAGCCACGCGGTGGGGTCACAAAAATAAAAACTTCCCGAATGGGAAGTTTTTGTTTTTGTGACCTCAAGCAGGCAAAAGTCTTTAGTGGTTTTTTTATGTTAAACTCTGATTATATGGACATGGAACAACCAAACACACCAGAGCGTTTAGTGGAAGATAATGAAGTGATACTTGTTTTACGAAAAGGTTTGGATAATCCTGAAACCCAAGAATTGTTTAACAAGTGGTTGGATCATCTTGAAGCCCAAAGAACTGAAGATACGCTTTACGACATTGAAGTTTCTGTAAGGAGAGCGAAAGTTTACTATCAAGCTGGTTTTGTTGAAGAGGCACTTGCTGATTTGTACGAAACCCTTGATGGTGCTCAGGGAGAAGGAGAAAAAGGTGAAAAGATTCGAGAGGAAATTGAAATTCTCCTAGGAAAAATGGAACGTGGCGAAGATCTTTAAATTTCAAAAAACCTCTTCGGAAAGTTCGAAGAGGTTTTTCTTTTTCTTGTTTATTTTGTATGCAAACTTACATAAATATCCTCCAAAGCCTTCACTCCATCTCCCACAGCAATATTATTTTGGTGGTATAGAACATTAGTACAGTCTCCAGCGGCCCAGATGCCCTTGCGTGATGTTTGTTGGGTGAGCGGGTCTATTTTCACAGCTCCCATATCATTGAGCTCTACGAGGCTTTTAACTATGTCTGTGTTAGGAATAGCTCCAATTTCTACGAAAATCCCTTGTGCTTCTAGTTCTGTGGTAACACCAGTTTCATTATCTTTTATGATCATTCCTTTTACGAAAGCATCACCTTTCACTTCTAGTATTTCAACATTAGTAATCGCTTTTACATTTGGAAGTGAAAGAACTTTTTGAACTGTAATAGGGTCGGCACGATATTCGTTGCGACGGTGAACGAGAGTCACACTTTTTGCATATGCAGACAATTGAGCCATACTTTCAAAACCTGCGTTGCCTCCACCTACTACCACCACATCCATTCCTGAGAAAAGTGGACCATCACACGAAGCGCAATACATTACTCCTTTGTGTTCAAATTTGTCTGCTCCAATAGCATCAAGTTTGCGTCTTCGACTTCCTGCTGTAAGGAGAATATTTTTTGTTTCATACGAATTTTTTGCTGTGGTGACACGAAATCCTTCATCGAATTTTTCAACTAGAACTGCGCGTTCGCCTTCTTTAATATCAACAATATCTTTGGCGTATGCTTCAAGGTGTTTTTTGAGAGAAGTAGCAAGCTCTTCACCTGGAATTTTTATAGTACCAATCCAGTTTTCTATGCCATCGGAAACAATACTCTGTCCACCAAAGCTTTCGGTAATAAATACAGTTTTTAATTGTTTTCTAGAGGCATACACACCCGCAGCTACACCTGCTGGTCCACCGCCAATAATTGCAAGATCATATTTCATAGTTGTATCATTCTAATGCTAAAAGCTGTTTTTACCAAATTAAAAAACATCCTCAAATGAGGATGTTTTTTAATTTTTTTATTTTAGTTTTGATCTTCGTAGAAATGCCGGTACCGCACCCCAATCATCATCTTGTGTGTCGTCTATAATTATTTTTTTACTATCATCGTTTGAATTTGAAGAAAATGATGTAGCTTGAGGAGTTTGCTCTATTACAACCTGAACAGGAGTTTCCTTTACTGGTGCTGAAGCTGTCATTGGCTCGGCGTTGTTGTATATTTTGCCACGTGGTTCTTCTTTAGGTTGTGAATGGTCTACTCTCTGAATACTGCTTAATGAAGATGAATAACTACTCATACCTGCTTTATATATTGAGGGTTCTGGAAAACCTGATGCAATGACTGTAACTTTAACTTCTCCTTTCTTAAGTCTTTCATCATGAACAGTACCAAAGATAACTCTTGCATTTGAGTCGATTGATTCTGTGATAACTTTTGCAGCATCCTGAATCTCGAGCATTCCAAGGTCGTCACCTCCAGCAATAGAGAACAAAACACCTTTTGCTCCATTTATTGAAATATCGAGTAGGGGAGAATTGATAGCAAGTTTAGCAGCTTCTTCGGCTCGCTTTTCACCAGTTGCACAACCAACTCCCATGAGTGCGGGGCCTGCATTTTCCATAACAGCTCGAATATCAGCGAAGTCGATGTTGATGATACCTGGAGTTGTGATGAGGTCAGAAATACCCTCGACTGCTTGCTTGAGAACTTCGTCACACATAGAAAATGCGTTTCGTGCGCTAGTATCTCGGCTTACAGTTTGGAGAAGTCTGTCATTAGGAATCACGATGAGAGCATCGACTGATTTTTTTAATTCATCAAGAGCTTGATCTGCAAGTTTGTTGCGCTGAGTTCCTTCAAAGAAAAATGGTTTTGTAACTACTGCCACCGTAAGAATGCCAAGATCTTTTGCAACCTGTGCAACCACTGGAGCAGCGCCTGAACCTGTACCACCACCCATACCACCAGCAATAAATACCATATCTGCACCTTTAAGTGAGTTTTGAACTTCTTCTTTTGTTTCTTCAGCGGCTCGTTTTCCAAGCTCTGGATTCATACCAGTTCCTAGTCCTCGTGTAAGATTTTTTCCGATGTGAATTTTCTTTTTCGCGAGAGAGTGATGAAGATCTTGAGAGTCTGTATTAACAACAATGAAATCAACGCCTCTAACTTTAGAGTTGATCATGTGGTTACTTGCATTTTTACCGGATCCTCCAACGCCGATGACTTTGATTCGTGCAAATGCTTCTACTTCTGGTTTAACTTGTGGCATAGTAATAGTTCCGTTTAGGGGCCTTTTCTTTAATGAATAAGATGTGCTCTATCATACCAAAATACATAAAAAAACAAAACAGTGGACAATCTGTTTTATACATGTTGAAAAGATTGATACGTGGATTATGGTAAAAACTGTTTTACCCACTCAACAAATTTGTTTCTTATTGGTTTTATGATTTTTGGACCCCAGCCAGTTTTTATTGTCGAAGTATCTTCGTTATAAAGACCTAGTGTGCATAGACCGTATGCAACAGACCACACAGGATCTTTCGCACTGATTTTATCAGATACATCTGCGCCCAAAAGAGGACCAGTAACTTTTGAAGGAAGTTTTAAATAAACACGTGCAAGATCTGTTACAAGTGGAATATTTGAACCGCTCCCTGTCAAAATAATACCTGCAGGAAGTAAACCATTCTTACCAATTTTCTTAAGATGGTTTTCAATCAGTTCAAAGATATCAGAAAATCGAGCGACGATAATTTCCTCTAATCGCTTTTTTGAATGATTGTGGGATTCTCCACATTTTATTTGTTCCGCTTCTTCGAGTGTGATTTTTAGACCAAGTGCAATGTCGTTTGTTATGTCGCCAGATCCTATGGGGAAAACTTCAAGAGATATGGGAATATTATTTTCGCACACTATTATTGAAACAGTTTCTGCTCCGATGTTTGCGAGTACGCAACCTGCAGTTTTCTGTGCTCGGTTGAGTGTGACAATGCTTGATGCAACAGGGGAAGCAATGACGTCGAGTACTGAAATGTTTGCTTCTTCTGCAGCCAGAATTAAATTATTGAAATGATTTTCTACACAAGTTATAAAGAGAACTTTCGATTCAAGTTTTGTGCCATGTGATCCCTCTGGATCTCCAAGAGAGGTTTTACCATCTATTCTGTATGCGAGGGGAATGGTATAAACGATTCTTCGGTTGAGAATCATGTTTTGTGGAATAGCTGTTTCGCTAGCTTGTACTGCTTTGTCTATGTCTATTCGTGTGACTTCTAGATCTGCTCTGGAAATGATAGTTCCTCCATGAGATATGATGCTCCCAAGTCCAATTCCTCCTATTGAAAAATATGCTTCCTTGATTTCTAAACCACTAGTTTTTTCCGCTTCAGAGATTGCAGCTTTGATGCTTTGTGCAGCGTCTTGAATATTTGTGATGTAACCGTGTCGCACACCTTTTGATTCAGAGAGTCCAACGCCAAGAACAGTCGGCAAACCTTTTGGATTTGCTTCTACAACTACTACTTTGGTTTGGTAGGTACCGATGTCTATGCCGACGGCAATATTTCTTCGACTCATTTGTATGGAAGCCTAGAAAAAATATTTTTTAAATGTTGAACATTTTTCTAATTTTTTCTTCAGCTTTTTCCATTGTACTACCATGTTCCATTCCTTTCAAATGGTGAACACCGTGGATAAACAAAAAGCATAGAAAATTTTTGTATGTTCGGTCAAATTTTGGAGACTGTTTTTTTGTAATACCTGGATGTATAAAAATTTCACCAGATGTTTTAGAGATTTCAAAACTTAAAATATTTGTCGGTTTATTAATTTTTCTGTATTCGAAATTTAGTTTTTTTGAGCGTGTATCACCGACAAAAACAAGAGAGAGATCATAATCTTTCCCTAATACTTTTTCTGCAATAGCACAAAGAGGCAAGCCTTTATAAGGAACATTGCCTCTTGTGAGATTGTGAATTTCGAGTGTCATTGATTAGCGTCGTCTTTTTCGTTGTTCAACAGGTTTGCCGAGTTTGAGGAGTTTCTCAATTTCTGCTTTGCGACCTAGAGACTTTAGACGAGCTTTTTTTACTTTAAAAGGAGAAAGAGATCGTTCGTTGTAGCGAATACCTCGTACGCGTGGAAGTACGCCAGCGTCTTGTACTTTCTTTGTAAAGCGCTTAAGTATTGTTCCGTTATTTTCGTTGCCAGTTTTTGATACCTCAATGTTTGTTGCCATATGTGGGGAATAGATTAGCACAGGAGGGGAGGTGAGTCAACGGGGTGAAGAGGGTTATTGCAGAATCCGCTGAGCATATATTTTTGTTATTGACATTTCGTGCAATGTATGCTATGGTAAGGAGAGTTCTTTGAAAGTTTCAAAGGCATCAACAAAAAAATAAACCAACCAATTAAGGAGGAATCCCTTGAAAACATCGTTTTTTGCAGTCATTACAGCAATCATCATCAGCATCTCATCGACGGCATTCAGCCAAAACCTCATTCCACCGCTCAAAAGCAACGACTTCACCCTTCAGATTTCCGGCTACGGTCAGGGTCTGTGGGGCGACCGCGTACTTGTGGGCAATGAGCACAATCGCACTGCTGCGTGGCAAAGTCTTGTCACGCGCTTCGACCTCAAGACACCCACACCTGCTGTGAAATTTTACGGTGAAGTGGAGTTCTGGGGTATCGACAAATCCAACGCCAACTGGCTAAAAAAAGCTTTCGTCGAAGTGAAGGCTTCAGATTATCTCACTCTTCGGCTTGGTCGTATGCTTCTCTCGGGAGGTTACAACACGCCGTCGTCTGACAATCTGGAAACTGTCCACTATCCACGAGTTCCGTTTCCTGTTTATGGCAACGGTCTTCAAGCTGAAGTAAATCTTGGTGAAGGGTGGACACTCATCACCGACATTGAAGGTGAAACCTCAAGTCATTTTGACGACCTCAAAATGTACCAGAAGGTGGAAGCCACTGCCCGTCTGACGAAATCGTTTGATGAAATTCATCTGGCACTTTCTGGTCAAGTCGCCCTCGCCGAAAGCTTCAAGCTCTACGGCATCAACGCTGACTGGAAGCCGCTGAAAGAACTTCACTTGAAGAGTTGTGTTTATACAGCAGATGACAATGTTCTTGGCTATAGCGGAGGTTACATCTTCGTCGGCTACACGTTGTTCGATTATACTGAGCTTCACAACCAGGTGGACTACCGTACCGATGAGCATCACTCTTCGAGCACAATCTGGACAAAAGGCGTTCGCGTCTGGTGTCCTCGTGACCAAGTCGAACTTACACTCGACCACGAAACTGTCTTCTCGAAAGAAGCAAAAACCGACAATCGTCTCTTTGCACGGCTTCAAATCCGTTTCTGAAACAACTGTCGTTAAGTTGGTGATACACTTTGAAACTCAAGTCACTAAAGAACGCACGACCCTCAGGTACGGCGTTCTTTATTTTATGTGTGAAAGTTTCAAACTTTTATAATCAACAAAAAATGTTTTTGCCTGATTATTCTATAATTAAGGGAGCTTTTTGAGATATTCTACTAGTTTTGCAATGGGCACGGCTTGTTGTGATCGGGTTTCTTTGAATCTAACAAGTACAGTTTTATCCATTGCTTCTCTCTGACCTACAATTAGAAGGTAAGGGAAGTTTTGGGCCTCAGCAGAACTGAGTTGGGCAGAAAGTTTATCTTTTGATAAAGATTGTGAGACCGCAATCTTTGCTTCCCGAAGAAGATCTATAATCTCAAGGCTCTTGAGTTTTGCCTCAAATCCAAGTTGGATGAAAAAGAATTTACTTTTTCCAATAGAACTGCTCTTCTTGGTTGTGAGAAGTTCTTCTGGCTGTTTAATCAAAACGGTCACACTGACTGCTGGTACATCCCGTTTGAGTCCTGCTTTTTTAGAAAAACCATTGAATCGCGTACCCCAAGCAAGAACTTCTCTTATTTTAGGATTATCCGCATTGTCTATGATTTCAAAAACTGTGTTGTTTGAGTATGCTCGGTTTCCTACAAGTTTGTTGTTTATCCTGTATGGAATATTCATACATTCCAAAAATTCCAAAACTTCCTTGAAGTGGGCACGAGCTGTGTCATTTAGGAAGCTAACAACTTGTGGCATTGCATCGATTAGTTCTGCAAGTTTTTCATTTTCGTCGTCAATGAAAAGCATTGGGTCCTTTACGAGTTTTTGGCGAAGCGCTGCAGGAAGAAGGTTCAGGTGTTTTTTGAAATAATTGATAATTTCTTTATTGAATCTGGAAATGGAATCTTTGTCACCTAAACTGTTGATTTCAACTGAAAGATTTTTGTGACCGTATTCTTTAAGTATTCCCATTGAAACTTTAATAAGGGTTGCTTCGGTGATACTTTTTGTACTGCCTAGTACATTTAGGTGTGCAAACTTTGAACCGCGTTTTGGACCTGTGGTTTCATAGTATACGATTGCAGGCTGAGTTTCTTTTGTGAGTGTATTTTCCAGATAGTGTCGAACAATTGCAACACGGTTTTCTATGGATGGAAGAAATGCTTCCGCACGAGTTATATCAAGATGTGGTTTTTTTAAAGTTTTCGCTGTAGCTTCATCATTTTTATTTATCTCGGGAGGGAGAATTCCTTCAAAGCCATAGTATTGCGCAGTAAGGTAAGCTTTTTCTTTGTTTGCATACATTTTCGTTTCAGCGTGTTGTTTTTTCTGTGTCATATCTAGTTTTTATTTATCAAATGTTATCTTTCCTGGAAATATCCCTATTTTACTTGGAGGGAAGAGGCGAAGGATAGCTCTGCCTACCAAATCTTTTTTCGGCATAGGGCCCCAATAACGTGAATCTAAGCTCTTATCGCGATTGTCACCCATTGTGAAATACTCGTCGTCTTTTAAGGTTATGTTTGAAGTTTTGGTACTAGGATATTTTATATAAGGTTCGCTAAGTTCAAAACCTTGAGGATTTTCTTTGTTGTAAATAATTACTCTAGTTCCTTCCACTACCACATGTTCACCTGGAAGACCTACGATGCGTTTAATAAAATACTTTGATGTATCTAGTGGGTATTTGAAAATCACCACATCGCCACGCTGGGGTTCGTGGAAACGATAAGTAATTTCATCAACAACTAAATATTCTTTATCCAAAAAAGTTGGTTCCATAGAAGAACCAGATACGATGAATGGTTGGGCAATAAAAAAACGAAAGGGCAGTGCAATGGCAAGGGCTATAATGAGAAAGGTAAAAAATTCTTTAAAAAAATTCTCTTTTGGAGGTTGAATAGTGTGGATGGGTGTTGAAGTTTGTTCCATATATTGCAAGATTATACCACACATATGGTATTGACACAACGTAAAAATTATTGCAAACCTGAAAATTTCAGCACTGCTTTCAATGTGAAGAATTGTGCTATAATTTTACGATGTTTTATATAGTAGGCCTCGGGAATCCGGGCGAAGAATACAAAAATACTCGGCACAATACTGGTCGCATTGTTTTGGATATTATCCGCAAGAAAATTGAATCGGATGATTTTGAATTTAAGAAAAATTTAAATGCTCTTGTGAGCGAAGGAAAAATCGGAAAAGAAAAAGTAACACTGATTGCGCCAGAGACGTTTATGAACAATTCTGGTAATTCAGTAAAAACTTTAATTACAAGTGTGAAAAAAGCACATAATTTAGTTGTAATATATGATGATTTAGATTTACCTATTGGTGCTATGAAAATTTCTTTTAATAGAGGGACGGGAGGTCATAAAGGTTTGGAGTCTATTACAAAACAAATTAAAACAGCTGAGTTTGTTCGTTTTCGCGTGGGTATTTCCCCAAAAACAGCGACAGGAAAAACAAAAAAACCAAGCGGTGCTGCGGTGGTGGAGAAACATATTCTTGGTGAGTTTCGTGAACCAGAAATTGTAGAGTTGAAAAAGATTGGTAAGAAAGCTGTGGAAGCACTTGAGATTTTGGTGAGCGAAGGCTTGCAAAAGGCAATGACTGTTTGTAATTAATTTAGTTAATTATGGAGAGTTTTAGACAACAAGTCGAGGAGGATAATATAGAAGGAAAAGTTTTGAACTTTGATGATTCTGATATGGGTAAATCAACTCCTGTTCTTATAAATAAAGTTAATGATTTTCTTGGTTCCGGGGACTGCAGTCTTTGGATAGCGAGTGCGAATGTGGGGATGTTCAAAGACACGGAAGGCAAACATGTTCGGGATATTGTGCTAAAAAGATTTAGAGGTGGTGGCCGAAGTAGTGCTGAGGAGGAGCTTAATCAAAACTATAAAAGTTACAAAACATTGAAAGCGATGGGTTTGCCCACGTTTGATACTTTCAGGATTAATATGGAGCATAAAATAGCCCTAATGACTCTTGAAACAAAAGCGGGTGGAATTCTTCTTACTTCCAATGACACATATTCAGCAAAAGATAAGGCTCCTTTTCTTGAAAACCCCATAAAGGAAATTGCTAATCTTGATGACTTTGTGGCAAAAGTAAAATCTATTTTAGATAAAAATGTTGAGAATAATTTTTGTCCTGAACCAGCTTCATACTGAATAACATTTAAACCTAGTTCAGGTACACTAGGTGTATATGAGTTGGATATTATGTTTGTAGATTTTGGTCATTTTATGTACTACGATACGGATGAGTATTTTAAAAATAGGATCAAAGAAGATAATGTGAAAAAAATAGGAAATGCTCTTCTTTGTATTTTTCCAGGAACGTGGGAGGAAAAAAGTGCTTTTGAACATACTGTGATGGATAAAATTAAATGTGATAATAAAAATGATTAAGGTAAAAGCAATTGTACGCGATGCAAAACCAGAAGATGCTGAAGCGATACAAAAAGTGTATCGCGAGACGTGGCTTGCAACGTATCCTAATGAGGAATATGGAATCACTCGGGAAGATATAGAAGATATGTTTTCGAAAAATGATAATCCTGAAACCTTGGAAAGGGTGAAAGAAAGAATAAAAAATTTAGGCGAACATACTCGTATTCTTGTAGTTGAAATTGATAGAAAGATTGTAGGAACATCGAGAATTTTAAGAGAAGAATCAAGGGGTAAATTTCAGACGTGCTATGTGTTGCCAGAATATCAGGGAAAGGGAATTGGTAGTATGTTTTGGAATAACGCTTTGAAATGGTTTGATGTGGAGAAAGATATTTTTCTTGAAGTTGCAGTTTATAATAAAAACGCAATTTATTTTTATGAGAAGCTTGGTTTTGTGGATACTGGGAAAAGAATTTCAGATGAAAGATTTAAGTTAAAAAGCGGTGTAGTGATTCCTGAGATAGAAATGGTTTTTAAAAGATAAAGAAAAACGCCGACCGCTTAGTTTGTGGTCGGCATATTTTTACATTTTTCTTTCGTCTTGGAACACAATCCCTCCTTATCTGGTTAAAGAACTTTTTGCTCGCCACCCAGTTTTTCGTTTCTCTTTTTCTGGTGGTTTTGGTGTAAAGAATTTATCAAATTCTCTACGAAAAACTTTCAGGAAGAACTTCACCTGATTCCAGGTTTTCATAGTCCTTGGGCGAGGAGTTCTTCTTGTCTGCGGGTTTCCTTCTTTGCTTCGACAAGTTTCCTTTCACTTTCTTTTCTCCGATGTCTCTCCTTGAGCCAACAAGTGAGTCCTGGTGAAATACCAATAATAATTGCTATAATGTTAACAAGAGCTTGTTTCATAAATCTGTTTGAAATAGTAGTATGTTTTCCGTATAAAAACAAATAGCAAAACAAATCGCCGCAGGCATAGCCTGCGGCGATTATGTCTCGTTGGAGAGGAGGTCTAAAAATAAGGTTTAAAGCCTATTTTTTCTCTCCAACGTATGAGAGGGTCATCCGCTGATCCTTTGGTTCAAATAGAGTGATCTTGAAATCGTAGATTTTACCAAGTTCAAGAGTTGCTCGTAGTTTTTCTTCACTACCGAATTCTGAGACGTGTACCAAGCCGGCAACACCTTCTTCAATAGAAGCGAGTGCTCCGTGTTTGTTGAATTTAATAACAATAGCTCGTACTTGCTGATCTTTCTTGTAGTTTCGTGAAGCTTCTACCCATGGGTTTTCCTTGAGAGCTTTGATTGAAAGTGAAATCTTTCCATCTTTTACTTCAATTACTTTTACGCGAACTTTGTCGCCAACTTTAAAGAGTGCTTTAGGGTTTTCCACAAGACCCCAATCGATTTCTGAAATGTGAACAAGTCCCTCAAGGCCTTCTTCAACTTTAACGAATACACCGAATTCAACGATACCTGTGACTTCACCTTCAAGAATGTCACCAAGTTTGTATTTACCAACAATCTTTTCTTTATCTTTTTGTTCAAGATTCTTTTCAGAGAAAATAAGTTTACCGTCCTTTGGAGTTGCACCAATAATAGACACTGCAAGTTTTGTATTAACAAGTTTCTTGAGTTCTTCTAGGATCTTATCTTTATCGCCGTCTTCTACGCGAGGGTAGTGTTCAGCTTTAAGTTGTGATGCAGGAAGGAACCCCTGAACACCTTGCCATGAAAGAAGAAGACCTCCTTTGTTTGCATCGATGATTGGAATTTCAAATACAGTTTTGTTTTTGATAGCTTCTTCAATCTCACTCCACACAAGAGCTTGTTTTGCTTCTTTAAGAGAAAGTTCAATATAGCCTTCTTCGTTGCCCATATCCACCACTTTCGCAGTAACTTTGTCGTTTGTGCGGATTTTTCGGATAATGTCGCGAGCATTGATAAATTCTTTTCCATAAATAATACCTGTACCGAATGGTGCAAGGTCAACATATAGACGAGACTTATCAAGCTCAATGACTGTACCTTCAATGAGGTCGCCAACGAGTGGTGAGTTTGCGGTATTTGTTAAAATTTGAGCCATTACGCCTTTAGGCTTGGCATCAACAGAGGACTTGTCCTCTACAATTACGTCTGTAGACATATTTTTATTATAGTTGTGTGAATTTTGCATGTTCGTATTGAAGGACTGGAGTGACACATACGACGTTACTGCAATATTCGGTTATTAAACAACGTGGGTGGATATTAGCATAAGGATATACTTTAGTAAATAGCTCATTTTCGGGCTGTTTTTTATGTTAAAACAAGGTCATATTTGACATTTTTTGTATAAGTAGTAAATTTTTCCGAAGGACAGTACAGACGGGAGGTGTTTTAAAGTGTCAAACAAAGAAGAGGAAATAGACTCAGAACCAGAAGAAGTATGTGCAGACCACGTTAGGGTTTGTTACATCGAAGAGCGACTTGAAGTTGAACGCATTTGCGAATTACGTTCAGGTTTCTCGATTATCGATGTCTCAGGGTGTCATTGTAAACCAATAGAGAGACCTCGAGTTGGTTCGCGCTTGCGGATTGACTCGGAGTATCACGGTTGGGAATCAGTGGACCATGAGGGGGTACCAATTGAATTTGGGGATGAACCGCATGCTTTGGCTATGGTCATGTGCATGTAAACAATTAACAAGGCTCAACCATTCGTGGCTGAGCTTTTTCTTTTGTATATTTTGAACATAAAGAATATAATATATAGTATGAAAGAAAAACTCATTCCACTTCCTATTATTATGGGAACTGCGCTTATTATTGCTTCGATTGTTATAGCGTACGGTTTTAAAAACATAAAGCCATCAGGACATAATTTTATGGTCACTGGTTCGGCAACAATGCGTGTGACATCTGACACCGCAAAGCTCAACGGCTCGATTTCTCGGATTGTACCTATCTCAGGTCTTGATGATGCGTATACTGAAATCGCACAAAATATACAAAAGGTTAAAGACCTTGCAAAAGCTCAAGGTATAAAGGATGAAGAAATTACAATTTTGGCTCCATCAACAAATGAACAATTTTCATATAACCAGAGCGGCCAAATAACAGAGAAAAATTATAATGTGAGTCAACGTATTGTGGTGAATACCTCAAATGTAGATGCTGTTACAAAATTTGGTAATGCTGTGTCTGAGCTTGCAAAACAACAAATATTTTTTCAAACAAGCGGTCCGGAATATTATTATTCCAAACTTCCAGAAGCTCGCGTGAGCTTGCTTGGACAGGCTGTGAAAGATGCAAAAGCTAGAGCTGAGTCTGTGGCGCAAAATGCTGGCGCTGGAGTGGGTTCTTTAGAATCTGTTTCTGGCGGCATCGTGCAAGTGCTTGCTCCAAACTCAACAGATATTTCAGACTATGGTTCATATGATACAAGTACAATAGATAAAGATATTATGGTGACAGTGAAAGCTGAGTTTGGGATTAAATAATCTTAAAATATAAAAAGAAAAACGCCTTTGCTTCCGAGCAAAGGCGTTTGAAGTATCGGATTGTGACCTAAACCACTTTCTGGTACTTGTTCCGGATGACAGTTTCGGATATTCCAGTTACAAGATCGATAAACTTCACCGCAAGGCCGATCCTGTTTTCTGAGTTCAGGGCTTCCCAGTATGAATCTGCAACACTGTCGATTCCTCCATCGAGTGCCAGAACATGCGGTTCTCCGTCGAATGATGGCAGGGGATTGCCATCACCAGAGTAAGTAGTTAAGCAATAACCCACACCTTGCAGAAGGTTCTCGCGCAGATACTCAAGACGAATACAAGAAGTATCCAGTGGTGATTTTTTCAGCATGCTGAGCCATACGTTTACTCCTGTGTATTGTGCAGAGAAACATGCTCCACTGATTCTGGGTGTGAAATTTGGAGCATCTGGCTCGTATCTGAATGTGGCTAAAGTGTCAGACAACGATTTGTCTCTGCGAGCAATCGCATCGGTTTGATGACCATTGCTCACCACATACTCTCCATGATTTTCAAGCATTGCGTTATAGATGATGAGCGACGAGTCTTTGACTTTTGTTGGGTCAGCCGCTTCCGTAAAGACGCGGCCGTTTTCGCCCAAGCTCAGCACTCGGTTGCGGCTGTTTTCGCTGCGGCCCATGATCCAGTAGATCTGGATCATATATTTGCCGGTCCGGTCTTTTCCGATGACGATTCCGCGCCCAGGGTAGGGGTTTTGTGATAGAACTGACAGATTTGCATGTAACATAAGTTTAGTAGTGTTTTTCTGTTTGGTTGTCCGAAATCAAATTACCACTTTAGGTAACGTTGTCAATTTTTGTTTGAAGATTTCAATGTGTTATACTTTTGCCATGATTATCACATACCAAGGACTTGAGTTTGTTAAAATTCAACAAGGCGATTTAACTGTTGCTGTAAATCCAATTTCCAAAGATTCTAAATTTAAAAGTTCTCGTTTTGGCGCAGATATTGCTCTGTGTTCGATAAATCACAAAGACATGAACGGTGTAGACATGGTTGCTCACGGTGATAGGAATCCGTTTGTTGTATCTGGCCCTGGTGAATATGAGGTTGGTGGTATTTTTGTAAAAGGTTTTGCGTCACCATCACATTACGGCGGTGAAGATAAGATAAACACGATTTATTCTTTCACTATTGATGGTATGAATATGTGTTTTCTTGGAGCGCACGATGGTGCAGACTTGTCTACAGAGGTGAAAGAAGCTATTGATGGTGTGGATATTCTTTTTGTACCGATTGGTGGTGATGGAGTTTTGAATGCTGTAGAGGCTGCAAAACTTTCAGTAAAAATGGAACCTAAAATTATTATTCCGATTCACTACGGAGAAGTTGGTGACAAGCAAGCTTTGAAAATCTTTCTAAAAGAAAGTGATGCGGAAAATGTAAAAGGTATCGATAAACTCACTCTCAAGAAAAAAGATCTAGAAGGGAAGGATGGGGAAGTTGTGGTGCTAGAAGCGCAAGGGTAGTTTATAAAATATTTTCTCGTTGCGGCTTTCGGGGAACACGAAAAAATGTTGCTACATTTTTTCTCTGTCCGTCGCCAGTCGCTCCTCCCAAGTTTCCCCGAAAACCGCGACTCAACATAATTTTACAAAGCCGTTTGGATGTAGTTGGTAAAAAAGGCCCTTAATAAGGACTTTTTTGATGTTGTTAGTTTAAAATTATTGACAAACATAATATGGTATGCTACAATATATATGTAAAAGTTCATTAACATTTTTGGGAAAAAGTAGGGAATTGAGTTTGGGAGAAAGTCTACGAAATTACTCGCTGACTTTCAAACCAAACTTAATCAAAGGAGAAAATTGTGGAGACACTCTATAGAATATTCAGACCTCTTGTGGAATCGCACTGGTTCAATCTGTTGATGTCGCTGCTCATTTTTGCAAATCCTCTGGCAATTCTTCCCCAGACGGTTTCGGTTTTTCGTTCAGCAAGTGTGGCCGGCGTCTCGACTCAGATGTGGTTCATTTTTGCAGCCATTCAGGCCGCATTTGTGTTCCAAGGAATAAAGACAAAAAATTTCACCATCTTTGTTTCGATGCTGATCAGTCTTATTGAATCGATCACAATTATCGTGGTTGTCTATTTAAAAACCTGAAACAACCAAAACATATTACCGCGCATGTCGATAAGACCTCTGCGCGGTTTAAATTTGTATAAAAATTTTGCACTCTGTTTTTTATTTTGAAAAGTAGTATAATGTTGGCAATGAGAAAACTTATTGCCAGACTCCATGAAAAGCCAGAGCATCACAGAAAAGCTGTGGCGTTTGGTGTTTCGTTAGCTATTACGTTGGCTATTTTTGGGGTGTGGGCTTCAACTTTATCTTCTCGTTTTCAGGATGTTGGTTCAGTAGCGGAAGAAACTCAAAAACAGCTACAGGATGGTATTACACCTTTAGCTACTGTAAAAGCTTCGTTTGACACTGTGGTAAGTAATGTTAAAGATTTGAAAAAAAGTGTGGGGTATTAGGAATTGTTTTGTGGGGATAAAGGGCGATTTTCCGAAGGAAAATCGCCCTTTATCAATGTTGTATGTTGTGTCAGGGTGCTTATGTTGTCTTGGCGCACCACTAATTTTTTGATACAATACCCTTCATATTATGGCAAAGAAAGAAGAAAAAAAGGAAGAGATTACTCCTGCTGAACCTCACAAAGGTATTGTTCCAAGGAATATTACTACAGAAATGCGGGCAGCATATCTCGACTATGCTATGTCGGTTATCACTGCTCGTGCTCTTCCAGATGTGCGTGACGGATTGAAGCCTGTACACCGACGTATTCTTTTTGCTATGCATGAGTTGCATCTAACATCTTCTGCAAAAACTCGAAAGTCTGCGGCTGTAGTTGGAGAGGTGCTTGGTAACTATCACCCTCACGGCGACGTTGCTGTGTACGATTCTATGGTGAAAATGTCACAAGACTTTTCAATGCGTTATCCTCTCATAACAGGACAGGGTAACTTTGGTAACATCGACGGAGATGGCGCTGCTGCCATGCGTTACACTGAGGCAAAAATGAGTCGTCTCTCAAGTGAGATGCTTTTTGATATTGAAAAAGAAACTGTGGATTTCCGTCCAAACTATGATGCTACAAAGAAAGAACCTATCGTTCTTCCTGCCCGACTTCCAAACCTTCTTCTAAACGGTACGCTTGGTATTGCTGTGGGTATGGCGTCAAACATTCCTCCTCATAACTTGGGTGAAGTTGTGGATGCAACAATGCATCTGATTGATAACAAGGAAGCAACAAATGATGACTTGGCAAATTTCGTAAAGGGACCAGACTTTCCAACGGGTGGAATCATTTTTAACGAAAGTGACATTCGTCATGCAGAAGCGCATGGTCGCGGAGGTGTGGTTACACGTGGTGAAGCTGAAATAGTTGAAACAAAGTCCGGAATGTTTCAGATTATTATTTCTTCTATTCCTTATCGTGTAGTTAAATCTACTTTAATTGAACAAATTGCAGACTTGGTGCGTGAGAAGAAAATAGAAGGTATTAAAGGTTTGCGTGATGAGTCGGCAAAAGATATTCGTGTAGTAATCGACGTTAAAACTGGTGCGCATCCTCAAAATATTTTAAATTATTTATACAAACATACTCAACTTGAAGAAACTTTCCACTTCAACATGGTGGCGCTTGTGGATGGTGTTCCTCAAACGCTTTCACTCAAGAGTATTCTCACTGAATTCATTGCTCACCGACAGGTCGTAATACGAAGAAGAACAGAGTTTGATTTGAGAAAAGCAGAGGCTCGTGAACATATTTTGCTTGGTTTAAAAAAAGCCCTTGATCATATTGATGAAATTATCAGACTCATCAAGAAATCAAAAGATGTAGACGAAGCTCGAAGAGAACTCATGAAGCAATTCAAGTTTTCAGAACTTCAGGCAAATGCAATCCTTGAAATGCGCCTACAAAAACTAGCCGGTCTTGAACGAAAGAAAATCGAAGATGAATTAAGCCTAGTGCAGGCTTTGATTAAAGAATTGAAAGAGCTACTTTCATCTCCAAAGAAGATTTTGACTGTTATAAAAGATGAACTTAAAGAAATTCGAGAAAAATACGGTGATGAACGAAGAACTCGAGTGGTAAAGCATGGCGCAAAAAACTTCTCAATGGAAGATCTTGTGCCAGATGAAGAATCAGTGCTTGTGCTTACTAAAGGTGGTTATGTAAAACGCACAGCTCCAGATGAATACCGACAACAAAAACGTGGCGGTGTGGGTGTGGTTGATTTAAATACAAAGGAAGAGGATTTTGTTACACATCTCGTAACAGCATCTGCTCACAATGACATACTCTTCTTCACGGACAAGGGTAAGGCCTTTCAGATTAAAATGTATGAACTCCCAGAAGGCAAGCGAGCAACACGAGGAAAATCAATTGTGAATTTTCTTGCTATGGCACCAGATGAGAAAATCACCTCAGTTCTCCCAATGCCTAAAGAAATAAAAGGTCAAGAACTTTCACTTATTATGGTCACCGAGCAAGGTGTATCAAAGAAAGTTGAAGCCGCAGCATTTCATGATGTTCGCAGAAATGGTCTGATTGCAATTAAACTTAATGATAATGACAGTCTTATCTCGGTATCTTTTGTTGCAAAGGGAGATGATCTTATTGTGGTTACAAAAAAAGGTCAGTCAATAAGATTTGAAGAGAGTGATGTTCGTGAAATGGGAAGAAATGCAACTGGTGTCATTGGTATACGTCTTGATAAGGGCGATGTTGTTATTGCTGCCGACGTTATTAAAAAGGGAATTAAAGATGCATTGCTCTTGGTAATGTCTGCAAATGGTTACGGAAAGAAAACTGATGTTGAAGAATATAAAACACAAGGACGTGGAGGTTCAGGTATTAAAACAGCTCAGGTTACTCCTAAAATTGGTGATTTGATTTCTGCAAAGGTTATTACAGAAGAAATGGATGAAGCTGTTGCTATGTCAAAACAAAGTCAGGTGATTCGTGTTGAGCTTAAAACTATTCCTTCGCTTGGACGTCAAACACAAGGTGTAAGAATTATGAAACTTAGAGAAGGGGATAGTATTGCATCTTTTGTTTGTCTATAAAATTCTGTTCACTATAACGTAAAGAAAGCTGTGGATTTTGCTACGCAAAATCCACAGCTTTCTACGTATTGTTTGTAACAAATCAATATGTTATGTGGTACAATTATGAACATATGTTTTTGAATCCAGAAAAATTTGTCGAATATTGTGATACTCACCTCGGAATGAAAGTTGCTGATTTGGGTTCAAGCATTGGACAATATTCAATTCCACTTGCCAAACGTGTAGGCAGTGCTGGAAAAGTTTATGCTGTGGATATTCAAAAAGATCTCCTCCTAAAACTTAAAGCAGAAGCAACTAGAAAGAAAGTTTCAAATATAGAAATTATATGGGGTGATATAGAAACCGCAGGTGGAACAAAACTCAAAAATGAAAGCGTTGATAGAGTATTTATAATAAACACAACTTTTCAAATCGACGATAAATCTTCGTTGGTTTATGAAATTAAAAGAATATTAAAAAAGAAAGGAAAGGTAATATATGTTGATTGGCAAGATTCTTTTGGTGGTCTAGGTCCGCATCCAGACAATATAATTACATCTGAAATGATAACTCAACTTTTTGAGAAAGGCGGTTTTATAAAAGAATGTGATCTTCCGTCCGGAGATCATCATTATGGTATACTATTCATAAAACAACATGGAGAATAAGACTTCAAATTTCCAGATTATAGTTTTAGTGGTATTTGGTTTTTTTGTGATTGCTGGATTGATATTATTTGCGACTGCTACTGTTGGAAATAAGTCCACAGCAGTAACCCCTGTCGAAGTGTGGGGTACATTTCCTTCTGGTCCAATCAGCAAGCTTGTTGATTCTATAAATGAGATCCAAAAAGACACTCTAAAACTAACCTACGTAGAGAAGGATCCGGCAACTTTTGATAAAGAGCTAGTAGAAGCTCTCGCTGATGGTTCTGGTCCAGATGCTATCTTGTTGCCAAGTGATTCAGTAATAAAATATAAAAATAAAATATTTACAATTCCATATACCTCTTATCCGCTTAAAACATTCAAAGATCAGTTTGTTGATGCTAGTTCAATTTATTTAAATGCTGATGGAGTAGTGGCTATTCCATTTGCAATCGACCCAATTGTGATGTATTGGAACAAATCTCATTTCATAAACGCATCCATAGTAAACCCTCCTTCTTACTGGGATGATTTTACTGCAGATGTTTCCAAGCTCACCAAAAAAGATTCAAATTTTAACATTAAACAAAGTGGAGTGGCTTTAGGTGAATATAAGAATATTCCTCATTCAAAAGATATCCTCAGTATGTTGTTTCTTCAGGCTGGACTTGCAATTGCAGGTAAGGGTTCCGATGGTGCATATGTCAGTTCTTTGTCTGGAAACGTTGACGGGATAGACCATCCAGCTGAATCGGCTTTGACTTTTTACACTGATTTTGCAAATCCGGTAAAAAGTTCATATTCTTGGAATAGATCATTTAGTCCCGCTTTTGATTCTTTTGTTTCAGGTGATACATCAATCTATTTTGGTTATGCAAGTGAGTTGCCTTCAATAACACTAAAAAATCCTAATTTAAATTTCGACGTTTCAATGGTTCCGCAGGTGAGAGATGCTTCTAGACAATCTGTATTTGCAAAGATGTATGGTTTTGCCATTATGAGATCTACTAAAAATCTAAGCTCTACTTTTGCACAGATTTCAAAACTTACGGAGAAAGGTTCAATAGCTTCATCAACATCTTTTACAAACTTACCGCCCGTACGAAAAGATGTTATTGATTCATCTCCCGCAGATCCTTATATGCAGGTATTTTATAATTCTGCTTTGCGTGCACAGTTGTGGCCAGATCCAGATCCAGAATCTACCAAAGATATATTTGATAACATGATAGAGTCTGTGATTTCTGGTAAAGCAAAAGTATCTGATATTGTGAATGGAGCTGATCAGCAGTTGGAAAATGTTTTCAGACAAATCAAATAAATATATGAAATATATAATAAGAGTTTTAACAATTTTAATAGTTTCAGTACCACTAGCCTCATATGCTATGAGTATCATCCCTTGCGATGGTCCAGCTGGTGTCTCAGGTGGTACAGGTAAGGCATGTGATTTTACTGCTCTTATTACTCTTGGGAATAATATAATCAGATTTTGTATCATTACAGGAACTTCTGTTTTTTCTATAATGTTCATGTATGCTGGTTTTAAATATCTGACAGCAAACGGTAATCCTGGTCAAATCAGCGCGGCGCACAATTATTTTTTGAATGCAATAATTGGTTTTGTGATAATGCTCTCAGCTTGGCTCTTGGTTGATTTTGTTTTCAAATCTTTACTAAAACCAAGTGGGGGTGCCAATGTTAGTGATTATAGGTTAATTTAAAAAAAATGATTAAAAGAACATCCAAAATATTATTGCTTTCTCTTGCGATTTTTACCCCTATCGTATTTTTATTTGCCGCAAGCAGTAACGCTATAAATAATCCAATTGGGCCAAGCAATATGGATATAAACCAACTTGTGGTTGAACTTTTGAAAATTGTTGCACAGCTAGGTGCAATAGTATGTGTCTTCTTTATTATCTACGCAGGCTTTTTGTTTGTAAAAGCGCGAGGTAATGAGGCTGAAGTTACAAAAGCAAAAAATGTACTACTATGGTCTGTAATAGGTGCAGCTGTTCTTCTTGGGGCATCAGCCATAGCTGAGGTTATAAAAGGTACTGTCGAAAGTGTTACTAATATACAGCTTCCAAGATAATTATATGTCAAAAAAAATATTATTCTTTTCCGTAATAACAAGTATTTGTTCTCCGCTTAGTACCTATGCAGCAGGAACAAACATTAGAGACCTTACTGTTGGGATAAATTCTGTAATGGGTAGACTTGTTCCGTTGATTATAGGTTTTGCAATGGTAGTTTTTTTGTGGGGAGTTTTAAATTATATTTTCCATGCGAATGATGTAGAAAAACGTAAGGAAGGTAAAAATTTTATGATTTGGGGATTGATTGGTTTGTTTGTGATGGTTTCGTTGTGGGGGATAGTGGCTGCACTTGCTAATAGTTTAAATTTCCATTTGGTGATTCCATCATTGCCAAATTTGGAAAACAGATAATTTTTTTATGTGTAATACATTCTCAAAAAGTTTTGCAGGTTTAGCTACATGTTTAGCAGAATATCTTGGAATACAAGTGGTTTCTCTTCTCATTGGCTTCGCTGTAATAGTGTTTTTGTGGGGAGTGCTTAAGTTTGTAAAAAATAGCGGTAATGAAACTGAGAGAGTAAAAGGTAAGCAATTAATGATCTGGGGGATTGTTGGTCTTTTTGTTATGTTGTGTGTGTGGGCTATAGTAGGTATTCTTGAAAGTACCTTCTCTAGTAGTAGAGGTCTCATTATTCCACAGTTGTAGTTGTTTCTTTGTGAAGAATTCTGATATAATTGTTTATTAGTAAGTATGGGTTTTTATTTGTTATCAATTAATATAAGTAAATCATTACATGAAAAAGTTTGTTTATTCTATAGTTTCTTTTTTGTTCCCAGTCGTAGCATTTGCTCAGGCGATAAATTTTAATAATTTAAATACACCTATCTCTGGCCTAACTACAATCATCAACAGAATAATTCCTCTTATAATTGGTGCGGCTATGCTTGTATTTTTGTGGGGTGTACTTAGGTACGTTCTTGCAGAAAGTGATCCAGCAAAACGTGCAGAAGCTCGTTCCTACATGATTTGGGGTATTATTGCTTTGGCTGTAATGGTGTCAGTGTGGGGTATTGTACGATTACTTCAAGGGACATTGGGAGTGAGTGGTGGTGGAAGTATCGACTATCCAACAATTCCTGGTAGTAGATAAATTTAATTTTCTGTATGAATTATATAAATAAGTTCACCGAACAAATAGTCAACCCAGCAATACTTTTTCTATTTGCTCTTGCCCTTGTCTATTTTTTATACGGCATGGTTATGTTTATCAAAAATGCCGATGATGAGAAAGCTAGAAATGAAGGAAAGCAGAATATGATATGGGGGATAGTTGGGCTTTTCATTATGGTTGGCGTTTATGGGATTTTGAGAATTATCATTGGAACAGTGGGGGCTAGTGTTCCAGATACACTGCAGAAACATTTGTAAAATTCTAATAAAAAAACACCACCTTTAAGGTGGTGTTTTTTTTATTTTCTTGTTTTAAGGTTTAAATCTTGAAACAGGTTGAACTCTTCATTTTTTATGATATGATATCTCACGTATTGAATATTCCGGAAGGAATTGAAATATCCACCCTTAGCTCAGCTGGTAGAGCAGATCCCTCTTAAGGATAAGGTCGTAGGTTCGATCCCTACAGGGTGGACAAGAAAATTGCTAAGGCAATTTTCTTTCCCACCCTAGAGAGTGCCACAGGGCACTCTCGGGTAGGGATCGAAGACCTTGAGTATTATCGCACGGAACAAAGCGAGTACGATACGAAAGGTGTACAGCTCCTGTAAGGAGAGATTCCCTACAAGACATTGGTACAGTTTGAAAAATGCGCAGGTGGCGGAATTGGTATACGCGCCAGTCTTAGGAACTGGTGCCGCAAGGCGTGGAGGTTCAAGTCCTCTCCTGCGCACAAAAAAACAAAAATGAGAATGTGAAAACATTCTCATTTTTGTTTTTTAGTAGGAGGGGACTTGAAAGACGGAGCGCGACGGTGCGAGTCGGGGTCGCATAAAAATTCAGCAGAATTTTATATGTGACCAAGTCCTTACCTATACCGAACCTGTAAGATCTCTGGGACTTAGAAACCTTGAGTTTACCGCACGGAGCAAAGCGAGTACGGTACTGTAAGCCCCAAAGACCTCTCTTATGATTTTCTAGGAAAAATTTCTGTTATAATATATCAAAATAATCATGACCAAAATAAATTTTAAAAATCAACCAACATTGTCTCCTCATGAGGTAGATAAAACCTTTAATGAGAGAAGGATAAATCTAATTCCTGCTATACAGGATTTTATATCAAATCATGAACTTTTTAAAAATGGGGAAGTTAGTATAACTTTTCTGACAGGGGGCGTTTCTTCTTTGGTGACTATTTTGGAAACAAAAGAAAGAAAAGTTATTTTAAAAATTCCACTGAGTAAAACCTTTTCTCAAGGTGAAGGTTTGTTTTTGAAGGTTTGGGAAAAAGCTGGTGTGAAAGTTCCTCGTATAGTTGATGAGGGAATTTTAAATGAGCATTCTTATGTAATGTATGATTATGTAGAAGCAAAAACGCTGGGTGGAAATTACAGTCTTGAGGAGCTTATTCAGAGAAAAGTATATTTTGAAATGGGGGAAATTTTAAGGAAGATGCATGTACCAAAATCTAATGGATATGGTCAAGTTAGAGGTGGTAGGGCAGAGTATTCAGCATTTATTGATTGGATAAATAGCCCCGAATTAGAAAGTAAAATTGGATATGTAAAGGAGAATAAATTACTTGGAGAAGATCATGGCTCTCTAGTAGATGCTTTTAAAACACTTACAGATCTAGCTCATAAGGAAAATGAAAGCAGTTACTGTCATGAAGATTTTCATATCTACAATATTTTTGATACAAAACCGCTTACAGTCTTTGATCCTAATCCAAGATTTAATCATGGGTATATAGACATTGCACGCACTATATTTGGAACTGTTTGGAACGGTGAACCGGAAGAGGTAAGAATTCAGTTGATTGATGGATATTTCAAAGGTGAAAGTTATAATATTAAAGCGTTGCATTCTGCTGTTTTGCTATATAGTTATATGAAATTACCTTACTCGCATAAAACTAATAAAATTGAGAACATAAAAAATGTTCAAGATTATCTTTTGAAGAATAGATATCTTATGGATTAAGATATCTATTCAATATGTGCCCGAGGCGGGAATCGAACCCGCACGCCGTTGCCAGCTGGGGATTTTAAGTCCCCTATGTCTACCTATTTCATCACCCGGGCAAGGTTTTGCAGAAAGGGAACTTGGGCGGTAGCATCGACCCTTACAGGGTCAGTACCCCAATTGGATATTTTATTTCGTAAACTCATAAAATATCTCAATCGGGCTTCGATTCCCGCCGCAAGTGCTCCCAGCACTTGCTCCACGCTAAAATTAAAAGCTTAAGCTTTTAATTTTGAGGCGTGGGCGGGAATCGAACCCGCGCATGTCGGTTTTGCAGACCGAAGCGTTACCACTTCGCCACCACGCCAAATTATTTACTTGTTCTCCGGCAAATTCTCGATTGTCCGCAAAAGTTTTGCTGAAGCATCTAATTCAAAATCACAAAATGGAATTCTTCCAATTCTTATTTTTGAAGGAATAGATTCTCGAAATTCGCTTCTCTTTCGCTTTAACATATCAAGAGCTCCTTTTCCTTTGTCTTCAGGAAACACTGTTACAAATATAGTTGCTCTACCTCCACGGTCTTCGAGTTCTACTCGTGTAACTGTGATTAAAGATGTCATGTTGGAGTTACGCTGAATAAAATCTCCAGCTGCGGCTTTCAATGCATCTCCAATTTTTTGGTCTTTAATCTTCATATGATATTATCTTATTTTTGAACAATAATAAAGCTTTCTAGTAAATCACCGGGTGCGATATCAGTTTTTGAATCTACACAAAGTCCACATTCTTTACCTTCTTCGACTTCACCAACCTTTTGCTTTGAATGTTGAAGCTCGGTAACAACTCCACGCCCAACTTCTTCATCTCTGCGCATTATTTTAACAGTTTCTTTTACATGCAAGGATCCTTTAGTAACTTTACCTCCAATAACTTGCTTGTCTTTCATCTTACTGAAGAACTTAAGTACTTTCAGTTGTCCTTTCATTTCTTCAACATCGAATTTCGGTGTTCGCTTTTCAAAAACTTCTTTTAAGTAATCACCAAGCTCATAAATGATTGAAAATATTTTCGTTTCCACACCCTCACGGTCTATCAAGGCTTGAGCCTGTGAATCTATTTTCACATTAAAACCAATAACAACATTGTCAAATTTTCCCATTCCACTTCGAATGTCATTTTCGTTTATATCACCAACACTTTTATGTATTATTCTAGCTCTTACATTTTCAGTTTCCAATTTTTTAATTTCATGTGATATTGCATCGAGTGTTCCAGAAGCATCGGCTTTAATTATTATAGGTATATATACCGCACCTACTGTTTCAGGCGTAATAATGTTTTTGTTACCTTTTTCTTTTAGAGAATAATCTCTAACCAAAACTTCTGCTTCTTTTTTTGAATCGCACACAGTAAAATGTGCTCCAACCTTTGGAAGTTCAGTCCAGCCAACAATTTTCACTGGACTAGAAAAGGTAGCTTCATTGATTTTTTCTCCTTTGAAATTTTCTATCACTCGAACAGGGGAATATGAATGTTCTGATATTGCATAGGAACCCACTTTTAATGTGCCGTTTTTTATAATAATTGTGGCTGTAATTCCTTTAGTTTTATGTAGGTATGCTTCGAGGACCACACCTTCTGCTTTGGCATCTGAGTCGGCTTTAAGATCTTCTAGTTGAGATGTAAGAATGACCATATCCAAAAGATCTTCCACGCCTTGGCCTGTTTTTGCAGATATGGGAACTACTGGAGTTTTACCTCCCCATTCCTCAATATATATTTCATTTTCTGCAAGTGTCTGTTTTGTGCGTTCTATATTTGCGTTTGGCTTGTCGATTTTGTTGATGGCTACAATATATGGAACGTTTGCAGCCTGAATACTTTTGAGTGCATCGAGAGTCTGAGGTTTTACACCATCTTCTGCAGACACAACAAGTATTGCAACATCGGCGACTTTTGCTCCTCGAGAACGGAGTTCGGCGAAGGCCTCATGCCCTGGGGTATCAATAAATGTTATCTTAGATATATTTCCTTCGGTGTCGGTATGTTCAGCCTCATATGCAGCTGTGTGTTGAGTAATACCTCCCGCTTCCGTGTCTACAACGTTACTTTTTCGGATATAGTCAAGAAGGGTAGACTTTCCATGATCAATATGGCCCATAACTACCACAACTGGTGGTCGAGGAATAAGATTCTTTTGTGGAGTGGTATTATTCATAATAAGATAGCCTTCAACTGAGTAGTCCTTAAACTACCACATTTTTTGGATTTTACCAACTATATAGCTAATTAGTGGGTTTTTTCAACGATTTCTCTAGCTTTAGTGAGAACTTCTCTTTCTTCTTCCGTGAGTTCGTATTCGGACTTATGGGATTTTAGTGGTTTCGAAAAGACACTTATGTGGTCTCTTGAGTACAGGCTAGATATAACAACACCGTTACCGTTTTCATCTAGAAGTGCTGTTGCGAAACTTTGGTTACCTCCAGATCCATTGCCTTTGAATGGATTATATCGAACCGTTTCTACAGCTTGAACACTTCTGCGGAGTCGTTTTTCAACATGTGTTAGGTAGCCCTTCATCTCATTCTGAAAACCATGTAGTCCTTCGATATCTTTTCTCATTGAGTTGAATGCCTCTTCCAATGATGCACCACTTTGTCCTCTCATAAGTCTTTTGATTCTAGTTTCAAGACGGATAATAACCGTAAGTAAGATAGCACTCAATATTGCGAGTGAATAGATAATTATATGTGTGATATCAAGATTTATATTCATGAGAACATATTATACATAAATTTTCAGGAGGATACCAGAAAAAGGCATACATTATGGTATAATAACTCACCTATGAGACGAATCTATCTTGATTATGCTTCAACAACACCCGTTGACTCACGAGTTTTTCGTGAAATGAAGCCTTATTTTACGGGTCAGTTTTATAATCCATCTGCTTTGTATAAAGAAGGGGTTGAAGTCAAAAAAATAGTTGAGAGTGCTCGAAATTCTATTGCAAAAATATTGAACGGGCAGCCCAGAGATATTATTTTCACAGGAAGCGGTACCGAATCTGTAAACTTGGCTATTGCTGGGTTGGTATATGCATATAGAAGAGAAAATCCTGGAAAAACACCGCACATAATCACATCAGCCATTGAACATTCTGCCGTGCTTGAAGTTTGTAGGATGCTTGAAATGGAAGCGTATGCAAAAGTAACTTATTTACCTGTTTATGAAGACGGTTGTGTAAAACCTTTGGATGTAGAAAATGCACTTACAGAAAACACTGTCCTTGTAAGTGTTATGTATGCTAATAATGAAATAGGTTCAATACAACCTGTTAAGGAAATTGCACGCAGAGTAAAGCTTTGGAAACTTGATCAAAAAAGAGAATTAAACAATTATCCTTTTGTTCATACAGACGCTAGTCAGGCAGTAAATTACTGCAGTATAGATCGTGAAAAATTAGGATTAGATATGGTAACTGTTGATGGACAAAAAATCTATGGTCCAAAAGGAGTAGGGATTTTGTATGCAAAGAGTTACATTCCTTTGGTTGGCATTATGTTAGGTGGTGGTCAGGAAAAAGGTCTCAGACCAGGAACTGAAAACGTGCCAGTGATTGTTGGAATAGCAAAAGCACTTGATGTTGCAATTAAGATGCAAGAAAAAGAATCTGCAAGACTTAAAATATTGAGAGATAATTTCTTTTCTAAATTATTAAAAGTTTTGCCCGAGGCGATCATAAACGGAGGGATAGAGAATAGACTTCCAAATAATATAAATTTTTGTGTACCGGGTGTAGATGCGGAATTCTTGGTATTGGAATTAGATGCACAGGGGATTGCTTGTGCGTTTGTCTCTGCTTGTGAAAATCTTAATGATATATCGGAGTCATACGTTATAGGGGCTCTCCCTCAGGCTAAAAAATGTACCAGGTCTTCAATTCGTTTGTCGCTAGGCCGTGAGACAACCTATTCAGACCTTAAAAGAGTTTTGAAAATATTACCTAATTTGTGTAAACGTGCACATTTTTAAGTATTTATGAGGTTGTGATACAATTGTCCTCATGGACAATCTCAATAAACATCAAATCATTTTATTGGCACTTCTAGTTGCGTTTGTTGTATCTATTGCAACCGGAATTACCGTCGTGTCACTCATGGATCAGTCTCCTCAGCCCGTCACTCAAACAATCAATCGTGTTATTGAAAAAACCATTGAGAAAGTTACTCCGACCTCAAATAATTCAAACGGCGATGGTGTGAAGGAAAAAACAACTGTCGTAGTAAAGGAAGAAGATTTAACAATAAGTGCAATAGACAAAAATGTAAAAAGTTTTGTTCACATTTTTGGCCCCATAGCTGGTATCGATACATTTCTTGGTGATGGGGTTATTGTTTCAGATAAGGGGTATGTGGTTGCTGAAAAGACAGCGATAGCACAGACAAACAGCTATGTTGCCGAGCTTTCAGATGGAACAAAAGTTCCTCTTGAAATTGTAAAAAATGATGATGTTCTAGGTATAACTTTGCTCCAAGCAAAACCATCGCAAGATCAAAAAGTTTCATTTACTTCAGTGAACTTTGGTGATTCGGCTGGAGTAAAACTTGGTCAATCAATAATATCTTTGAGTGGTAGTACAAAAAATACCGTAAACATCGGAAACATTGTATCTATAGACACAAAAGATAATAAAAATAACTCAATTACAACAAGTTCTGATATAATTAATTCATTGCCTGGAGGGATATTATTTAATCTTTCTGGTGAGGTTGTAGGTTTTCATACAAGTCCTGAAAAAACCATATTTATAGCCTCTAATATCCTAAAAGAAGCTTTCTCGGCTCTTATGCCAAAATAGGGTTTACTTTTTGCATTATTAAGTTAATTGAGTAGTATAAAGGTATGCCTCCATTTCAACACTTCACAACAAAAGCACGCGAAGCAATTCGGCGCGCACATGAGATTGCTATCGAGCGAGGACAGAATCATGTTAATCCAATCCATTTGCTCACAGCTCTCATTGTTCAAGAGGAGAGTATGGTTATTTCTGTACTTGACCGACTTGACGTTGATACTATTCTCCTAACAGACTCTGCTCTTGAGGCAATTGAGGCTCCAGAAGGTTCCCAAACTCTTGCTCCGTCGTATCAGGTCTACCTAACTCCAGAGTTAGCGCAAATAATTGAACTTTCTTCAAAAATTGCAACTGGAATGAAAGATGAGTTTGTTTCAACTGAGCATTTGTTTTTATCAATACTCGATGTTCCAAGTATTGCAAAAGATATTCTTGCAAAGTTTAAGTTGGACAAAGATCTTGTTCTTAAAGTTGTGAACGAACTAAAACAATCAAAAGTGGCTGATGGGTCTGCTGTTAAAAAAAATAAAGCACTCATTAAATTCACTCGCTCTCTCACACAGCTTGCCAAAGAAAATAAACTCGATCCTGTAATCGGTCGTGATAACGAAATCACTCGCATTATTCAAATTCTATCTCGTCGCACAAAAAACAATCCTATTTTAATTGGCGAAGCTGGTGTTGGAAAAACTGCCATAATTGAAGGTCTTGCAAACAGAATGGCGACAGGTGATGTACCAGAATCACTTCGTGGAAAAGAACTTGTTTCCCTAGATCTTGGTGCTCTTGTGGCTGGAACAAAATACCGTGGAGAGTTTGAGGAGCGACTTAAAAATATTTTGAAAGAAATTGAGCGTTCACAGCACAATGTCATCCTTTTTATTGATGAAATTCATACCATTGTTGGTGCGGGTGCAGCTGAAGGTTCTTTGGATGCATCTAACATGCTTAAGCCAGCGCTTGCCAGGGGGGAACTAAGAGCTATTGGTGCTACGACGTTTAAAGAATACCAAAAACATATTGAAAAAGACCCAGCTCTTACTCGTCGTTTCCAGCCTGTGTATGTGAGCGAGCCAGGAACTGAAGATGCCATCGCTATCTTGCGAGGGCTAAAAGAAAAATATGAGCTGTATCATGGTGTGAGAATTACAGATGATGCAATTCTTGCTGCCGTAAATTTGAGCTCAAGATATATCACTGATAGATTTTTACCGGACAAAGCTGTTGACCTAATTGATGAAGCCGCATCTTCTCTAAAAATATATCTAGAGAGTATGCCTCCTGTTCTCGAGGAAACACATCGTAAGGTGATGCGCTTAGAGATAGAACGTGAAGCTCTAAAAAATGAACCTAAACCCTCGGTTGATACAAAAGCTCGCATAAAAGCGATAGAAAAAGAAATTGCTGATCTTAATGAAAAAACTGGAGAGCTTGAACTTCGTTGGAAAAATGAAAAGAACATACTTTCCTCGATTAAAGTTTTAAAGAAAGATATTGGCTCTATGAAAATTGAGGCTGAACAAGCTGAAGCAAGAGCTGATTTATCAAAAGCCGCAGAGATTCGTTATGGAAGTTTGCCAGGTGCCGAAAAAGATCTTGAGCAAAAGTTAAAAAAACTTAAAAAGCTTCAAACATCTAGACGTGTTTTAAATGAAGAAATTAGAGAAAGTGATATTGCAGATGTTGTGTCTAGGTGGACGGGCATTCCAGTTGCAAGAATGCTTGAAGAGGAGATGGGTAAACTTTCCCGAATGGAGGAAGAATTAAAGTCTCGAGTTGTTGGACAGGATGATGCTGTGAAAAAAATAGCAGATACTGTGAAGCGTTCACGTGCCGGTATTGCAGATCCAAATAGACCTCTGGGCTCATTTATTTTCCTTGGTCCTACTGGTGTGGGAAAAACGGAGCTTACAAAAGCACTTGCAGATTTTTTGTTCAATGATCCAAAAGCGCTTATCCGTCTTGATATGTCTGAGTTTATGGAAAAACATTCCGTTTCCAAAATATTAGGTGCGCCTCCAGGTTATGTGGGACATGAAGAAGGTGGAACATTTACAGAGATGATTCGTCATCGTCCATATTCCGTAATTCTCTTTGACGAAATTGAGAAAGCACACCCTGAAGTTTTCAATGTTCTTCTTCAGGTACTTGATGACGGTAGACTTACAGACGCAAAAGGTAGGGTAATAAACTTCAAAAATACTATCATTGTAATGACTTCAAATATTGGAGCTCAATATATTGATAAGATGGAACAGATTGGGTTTAATATGGCAGATAATGGAGTCGCAAAAAATTATATTCAAGCCAAAGAAAAAGTTACTCTAAGTCTTAAAGATCATTTCCGACCAGAATTCCTAAACCGTGTAGATGATATCATTATCTTCGATATATTGAGCGAAGAGGCTATTAAGAGAATTGTAAATATCCAAGTTGGAATTGTTCGTGAGCGATTGAGTGCAAAAAATATTGAGTTGCAAGTGTCTCAAGATGTTTTGAATTATTTGGCAAAAGAAGGATACAATCCACACTATGGTGCGCGCCCTCTTAAGCGTTTAATTCAAAATGTAATACTTACTCCTGTTGCAGGAAAGATGATTGAGGAAGGTCTTTCAGAGGGTGGTACAGTATCGGTTTCCATGAAAGATGGAGAGTTTGTATTTAACGTGAAGAAGGGGAAGAAGCCGACTGCTTTAGGTAGGGCTATAAAGGCAGCGGAGGAGGTGAAGTAAGAAATAAAAAACCAGCTGGGAGGCTGGTTTTTGCACTATACTGGAGGGTGTCAGTCCTCTAAAATATCTTCGCAGGTTTCTCACTTTAGGTGTTCATAAAAATACGCGCGAGAATTAAAAATTCTCACGCGTATTGTTTGGTTAATCACAGAGTTCTTTGAAGTCAGCGAGCATGGCAGAAGTCGTTGGCTCATGTCCTGCCCCTGGTCCAGATAATGTGTACTTTCCACCAGAACCGAGTTCACCCTCAATGATATGAACAGCATTTCCAACTCCTCCTGGAAGCCAAGAAGCAAGTTGTGATGCTTGAGTAATCTGACGAAATGAACCAGTGATGTGCCAACCATCAATAAAGTGTAATCCGAATTGTTTTCCAAAACGGGGATTTTCTTTTATTGATTCGTGATTCGAAAAGGAAATCACTAGGCGGTAATCACCACCTTCTTCACTCAACTCTTCAAGATCAGTTGCTGTTTGTTCAAGTAGTCCAAACTCATCAGGGGTGACAAGTCTTTGTGTTGCAAGGACTGTGTTGAAGAAGACACATGTTTTCATTCTCACGTCTTTGAGTTCTCCGTTTATTAAACTGAGGGGATCACTTGCGCCAGGTTCTGCATAGCCCAACTTACTTGCTTCCTTGCAGACTTCACCAAGAGACCATCCACTGCGACGAATCTCATCGAAGACAAAGTTGAGAGTTCCATTGAGTACGGTATGAATCTCAACTTGCTTGCCAGATAAATGCCGACTCTGAATATATTTGAGCATTCTGGTGCCTCCACCAACAGTGGCGCTGAAACCAATTTTACTGAGATGAGGTTTCAGAACATTTGCATGATATGCAAGAGATCCTTTTTCACATGTGATAACTGGAATTCCAGCTTCGACACATGTAAGGATATAATCTCTCGCTGCTTCACCTTTGTCGATGGTAGAAATGGTAACGAAGACAGCGTCAGGTTTTTCAACCTTCAGCAAGCCCTCGAAATCATTTTTATTTCTCCGAGTTGTCAGCCAGACCTTAACACCCAACGGTTTCAAACGATCAGAAAGGTGCTTGGCGATACCGCCAGAACCAATTATTGCGACTTTTTTCATAGAACTTCCTCCTAAAAGGTTAAAGATTTATCTAAAATAGATATTACTGAATTGCTGTTATAAGTCCAGTAGTTAGAAAAAAGAAGATATCAACCTTAAACAAATTAACATTAGGATTTCTCAAGGTTTGAGATGGGGCAGGAGTTTTGAATCTTACAGATTCGGTATACCTTTCGTACCGTACTCGCTTTGCTCCGTGCGGTATACTCAAGGTCTTCAAATCCTGCCCGAAAGCTCCACTGGAGCTTTCTCTACGCACAAAAGAAAAAACCTCAGCAACTTTGCTGAGGTTTTTTCTTTTGTGCGTAGGGCAGGATTTGAACCTGCGTAGCCCGAAGGCGACAGATTTACAGTCTGTTGTAATTGACCACTCTACCACCTACGCATTTAACTAGGAACTGATACATAATAAGGCCAAACCAGCTTTTTGTCTATATCTTTTTTAAAGGTTGTTTTTCAAGTCTGCTTATGATTTTCGCGAGATCTGTCTTTAGGTTTGTAAGCATAACATTATTAATTTTGTTGTGGGAGCGTTGATCTTTGGTATCTTCCTTAATAAGGTCTATACTTTTTTTAATATCTAATAGAATATTTTCTTGCGCGGAAAGCGCAAAAAGTACATCTTTTATTTCACTTATAGATAATTTTATTATCTTAAATTGTTCGGAATTTTCTTTATTTAAGGTTTCTATTTTCTTAAATAAAAAGAAAGTCACAATCAAGTTTAGAAGGAAAAGTATGGAAAATATAATATAAACTGTCATTATGCAAATAATGTCACAAATTTGTAAAAAAACAACTTTTTAATTTTGGTGTTTGAAACTCTTTTTTAACATTTCAAACAAAATAGGAATAAATGACGTTAGAACAATTACAACAATGATTGGTAATAAATACTTATCAATATTTGGTACCGAAGCACCTAATGAGTATCCGAGTAATGTAATACCTCCTCCCCAAAGTAATCCACCAATAACATTATATGAAATAAATTTACTGTAATACATCTCTCCGACACCTGCAAGAATTGGAACAAATGTCCTGACTATAGGTATAAATCTTCCAATGATAATAGCTTTTGAACCATGCGTTTCATAAAAATCATGAGTACGTTCTATGTGTGCTTTTTGAAAAAACCTAGAATTCTCTCTGTTGAAAATCTTTGGACCTATTTTTCTTCCAAACCAATATCCTACGTTATCTCCAAGTATAGCCCCAATAACTATTACGGTAGTGAGTGCATATATGTTGAAGATTTGTTGGGAAGCTAGGAGTCCTGCTGTAAAAATTAAACTGTCACCAGGAAGAAAGAAGCCAAAAAATAAGCCTGATTCTGCGAAAATAATGATGAACAGGCCAATGTATCCAACAGTTTTGGCCAGTTCTACAATATTTAAATGTATAAAAGATATGTCCATAGGATTAGTATACCTTAGGTATATAAAAGACAAAATTCAATATTTCATGAAACTAACATTAAGTCAAAAATTGTGATGTAGATATTTGGGTATAGAATTAAAAGTGAAGGTTTTCAATTACTCATTTAATATTAAAGCCATGAATAGATTTCTACTTGCACTTGTTTTGGTTGTTGTTCTTATTATTTTGTTCGTCTATTCTTTTAATTCTCCCTTGAATGCTCCGCAGGTGGTTGTTCCTCAAACTCAAAATATCATAAATCAAGGAACTACATCTACAAGTTCAGTTCAATCTTCAACAAGTACAAATACTGTTTCCACAACAACAAGTCAGATTTCCGTAAGTATTAATAACTTTTCGTTTGTTCCAGCAAGTGAAGTTGTAAAACTTGGAACAGTTATTGTTTGGACAAATAATGATTCTGTTCCCCACACTGTTAATGGAGGAAGTGTATTTAGCAGTGCTGTATTGCAACCCGGTGATACTTTTTCTTTCACTTTCAATCGGCTGGGCACATTTAACTATACATGCAGTATTCATCCCTCCATGAAAGGTCAGATAATTGTTCAATAAGTTTGGCTACAATATGAAAAATAGAATAATCAGCGTTTTAGAAGCGTCAAAATTAAAGGACGAAGGTGCAGCACTCGTTTTTGTTTTGCCTAAAGAATATTTTGATGCTGGTCATATTGAAGGTTCAAAGAATATTAGTGTGTACGATGGTGATTTCATTTCTAAATTTAAAGAAATTTTTAAGGACAAGAGTGATCTTATTGTGTTGTATAGTAAAAACAAAAATTATATTGCTTCAGAGTTGGCATACGAAAAAATATACGATTTGGGATATAAGAATATATATAATTTTAGAGAAGGTTTTGAAGCTTGGAAAGAAAAAATAGGGGAATTTATAGAGGCATCGAGTCCCCCAGAAGAAACGGTGCCGATAGGTAATTATGTTATTGATATAGAAAATAGTCATATAAAATGGGTTGGTGGTAATTTTCTAATAGAGCACTTTGGGAATGTTGATATTGATGCTGGTTCGATAACTATAGGATTTGGTGATGTTGTAGCTGGGTGTCATTTTGTGATTAATATGCAATCCATACGGATTAACGACCTTTCAGGGGTCAATAGTCTAATCGACACTTTCCTTATATGGTATATAAAATCTGAATATTTTTTTGATGTGAGCAAATTCCAGACGGCTGAGATTAGATTTATAAAAATTGATCGTTCAGCAAATGCAAATATGCCTCAAGCTTATGTGTACGCAGAGCTCACACTTAAAGACATAACAAACCTTATTGAATTTCCGGCTCACATCGTTACGATTGAGGGTGGTGCTGTAGTTATACAAGCAGAATTTGATATAGATATAGATTTATGGAAAATAAGATATGGTTCGGATATATTTTTTTCTCTACTTGGACAATTGTTAGTGTATAACGTATCCACTATTAATATAAAAATCGTAACAGAAAAACCTTAATTGTGGCTATTGTGTAATTAGGTTTTTTTCAACATACATCAAAGACCCGATAATAATAAAAATAAATTTGCTCCCACATTGTTCATGATTGAGAGTAGAAAAAAACATTTTGTTCACATAAATTTCATTTTATAGTCTGTAATATTAGAGTATGTTATGGGGAGTTTATAAATTAATTTAAAAACTATGCAAATGAAACAAAGTGTAGAAATAGAGAAAATTAATTCTAAAATCGGTGAACTCAAGGGCCTTATAAAAGAAGCTGGTGAAGATATAAAAAAACGTTTAGAAGGCGAACTACAGGCACTGAAGGACAAAAGAGAGCAAATATTAGCTGGTGTAGACCAGGACATTGATGAGATAGACGATTAGCTTGTATGATAGTAAAATGCACTCCTCATACATTAAACCCGTTTAATTTATAGTTAAAAATCACCCTAAGTGGTGATTTTTAACTACGCATTCAACATAAATGTTACAAAGCATTTTCCCCTCTGATGATTCGGAATATTATAAGAATAACCGCTATTACAAGAAGTACGTGTATAAAACCACCGAGTGTGTATGCGGATGCGATTCCAAGAAGCCATAATACAAGCAATATAATCGCGATTGTTGTAAGCATGATACTTTATGAATTTAAAAAATAAACTTTTATATAAGTGGTCGACCTAATACACTAATGTGATATTGGTATTATATAAATCTATTAATGAATAATAGATGAATTTTCAAAGTCTCCTTGTGTAATATTTTGTTAATAAATTCCATCGTATACATAATATATCCCAAGCCATACGCAACATTCCTCTTGTGGTCATTTTGCTTAATTCGTCGTTAACCCAAGTTATAGGAACTTCCACAATACTAAAATCTAGCAGGCGGGCCAAGGCCAGTACCTCTACATCAAATGCCCAATCAAGGATTGTTTGGTTTGGGAATATTTTATCTGCCGCCTTTTTTGAGAAAAGTTTGAAGCCGTTTTGAGTATCGTGTAATCCAAGGGGTATGACAATTTTTACGAACATAATAAATACATTCCCCAACAATCTCCTGAGTGGCGGTTGTTGTTTCTTTATTACAGAGTCTTTTGTTTTTCTGGAGCTTATTACAATGTCGTATCCTTGTTGTGTGTAGGGAAGTAATTTTTCTATGTGGTGAATATCTGTTGAATTATCTGCGTCGGTAAAGAGTTTGTATTCTCCTACCGCTTCACGCATTCCTCTTTTTATTGCTCGTCCTTTTCCAGGTTTATTTTCATAAACAATTCTCATTGGTGAAATGTAACTTAGTTGTTCTAATATTTTTTTAGTGCTATCTGTTGATCCGTTTTCTACAACAATAATTTCAAAATTATATGCTTGTGTTTTCAGGTACGAATATATTCTTTGGATCGTATTACAGATCCTCTTTTCTTCATTGTGACAAGGGATTATAACGGATAAGTACATAATATTATTAGTTATTTTATAAATACAAGATATTTATAACCAAAGAAATTTGAAATAAGTACAATCGCTGAACCCGCGAGAGCCCCTATGTTTGCTGCTATTCGTGGGGTAATATTTTGATTAAAGTTTCCCAACACTACAAACATAAAGTGAGCAATGATTGTGTTTATAAAAAGCCCTACAATGGAAACCATAATAAATTTCCATATTTCTTTGTGAGTGTTAAATTTGGTGTTTTTTGCAGAAACGGATTTTTTGAATACGAATTTTTTATTCCATATGAAACTATTTATGACCGTAACAGTGAAAGATATTGCCTTAAGATATATGTAATGTGGGTCTTGTTGGGCGAGACCAAATATTGTGATCAGAATATTGAGCACTAAAAAATCTACAGCTGTGTTGATTGCTCCTACAAAGGAAAATCTTGCGAACTGGCGAGCGGTATTTACCCACATATAGAATGGTGTTAAACTTATAAAGTAAGACTTACAAAAAATAGACTTTCTATATTGTAAGTATATCACTTTTTAAGCCAATATTCTCTGGGAGGCCACACAGCACTCTTTCTTTGGTTTTTTAAACCATCGCAAATTTATTGCTCCAAAGTTGTAACCTTCTGGGAAAATCAGAAGCTTTAACTGTATTCTATTTAGCTCTAATTTTTACGCATATCACAATCATGACTCCTCTTAAAATACTTTGGTATTTATGTTTTATTGCAAGTTTATTTTTATTTACTTTTGGGGTGTCTACATATTTTAATTCACATGCTACAAATATTATTTTTTCTGATAAAGCCGCATTACAGATTCTTTGGGAAGATTATAAAAATAATTATTTAGATAAAACTACTTTACGTGCCATAGATAAGCAAAGTGAAAATATCACAACATCTGAGGGACAAAGCTACACCCTGCTTAGGGCTGTGTGGGTTGATGATGAGGATACGTTTAGTAAAGTTTTTGCATGGACAGTTGTAAATATGCAACATAAAAATAATCATTTATTTTCTTGGCTATATGGAGATTTGGGAAATGGAAAATATGGAGTTCTTTCTTCAAAAGGTGGAAATAATAGTGCTACCGATGCTGATACTGATATAGCTTTAGCTTTATTGTTTGGATATAGCCGCTGGGGGAATGCAAATTATCTTAATGAGGCAAAACTTATTATTAATGATATTTGGCAAAATGAAGTTATAACGGTGGGAACAACATCATATGTAGTAGCTGATGATATTGAAAAAAAATCATTTGATAATGTTCTTATTAACCCATCATATTTTTCACCCTACGCTTATAGAATATTTTCAAAAGTCGACCCTCAACATAGCTGGATGTCTTTAGTTGATAGTTCGTATCATGTCCTACAAATAACCTCGTCTTCTTCTTTGGACAAAAAAACATCAGCGGGACTGCCTCCAAATTGGGTTTTGTTTAATAAAAAAACTGGTGCGTTTTCACCAGCTTCTTCTATTAGTGGCGCTAGTGATTTTAGTTTTGATGCGCTAAGAGTTCCATGGAGAATAGCTATTGACTATGAATGGTTTAAGGATCCTCGAGCCAAGGCATATCTAGACACTTTGAGTTTTTTTTCACGCGAATTTAAGTCACGTAAATATTTAGCTTCACTATATTCTCATGATGGAACTGTTATTGATATAAGTGAGGCTCCGGCCATGTACGGGGGAGTTATTGGATATTTCAAAGAAAGTGACCCTTCTCTTGCTCAGAAAATATATTCATTAAAACTCAAGGCTATCTTTAACCCAGATTCCAATTCTTTCACATCTCCCTTAAGTTATTATGACGCAAACTGGATTTGGTTCGGTATGGGTCTCTATACTAATTTATTACCAAATTTATTTTCTCTGAAATCATGATAAATCAGGATGAAAAAATAAAAAGAGAATTCATCTCTCCTGACATAGGAAATGAAATACTTATTGTAAATACTATTTTGACACTTATATATTTTTATACAATAGCCTTCGCATTTCCTGTGGGCAATAAAATTTTATTTGGGATTTTGATTTTTGGAGAGGTATACCATGTTTATCAAGCACTTGTGTATATGTATACGATTAAAAAAATGAATTATGAATTTCCACGCAATATGGCATACAGTCCTTCTGTAGATGTGTTCGTCACTGTTGCAGGAGAACCTATTGATATTGTGTCTAATACCGTAAGGGCTGTGCAAAAAATGGATTATCCAAATTTTAAAGTATATGTTCTTAATGATGGTTTTGTAGCAAAGAAAAATAATTGGCATGATATAGAATCAATGGCTTATCATCTAGGTGTTGGAGTTATTACTCGCAAAAAACCTGGTTGGGCAAAAGCAGGAAATATAAATAATGCACTTATGCAAACAAAGGGAGAATTTATTGTCATCTTTGATGCTGACCATGTACCCCATGATGATTTTCTTAAAAAGCTAGTACCGTATTTGATTGATCCTAAGGTTGGATTTGTACAGTCTCCTCAATTTTACAAAAATTATGCCAAGAATTATATAACTTTAAGTTCCTGGGCTCAGCAAGAACTGTTTTTTGGGCCTTTATGTAAGGGTCGCAATGGATTCAACGCTGTCCCAATGTGTGGAACTAATATGATTATTAGGAGGGATGCACTTTCTTCTGTTGGTGGGATGAATACGAGTATAACTGAAGATTTTGTCACGAGTATGTATATACATCAGAAAGGTTGGAAATCTATTTATATTCCCGAAGTGCTTGCTGAAGGTCTTGCCCCAGAGGACTTTCTGTCATATTACAAACAGCAATTTCGTTGGGCTAGAGGTTCTTTGGATGTAATATTTAGCAATAATGTGTTTTTTCAAAAAGGTCTGACTTGGCAACAAAAACTTCAATATTTTTCTGCTGTAAGTTTTTATTTTTCCGGCATTATCGTAATCATTGATGCTCTTATTCCGCTCATGTTTTTATTCTTTGGGATTGTTCCAATAATCACATCAACCATGCAACTCGCGGCAATTTTTATACCGTATATTTTCGTAACGCTATATATTTTGGAAAAAACTAGCAACTTTTCTTTTTCCTTTAGGGCTTTGGCATTTTCAATGAGTGGATTTATGATTCACGTGGCGGCGTTGTTTTCATCTATAACAGGTCAGAAAGTTGAGTTTTCAATTACTCCAAAAAAGCAGCAAAGTGGGAATTTTGTGTATTTAGTAATTCCTCATGTTTTTTATATTGTACTTGCTTTGGTTGGTATTATATTTGCTTTTGTGCGCGAGGGTTTATCTGCTTCATTTATTACAAATACGATATGGGTTTTTCTCAATGTATCCGTTTTCATACCATTTATATATGCGTCCATACCTTCCGCAATGAAACAAGAGAGTATTAAAAAAATACTGATTAATGAATATAGTTAATTATGAATTTATGGAAAAGACACAGAACAATTCATTGCAGGTTTTAATGAGATTTATTATTTTGTGTTTTTGTATGTTTATTGCTGTTGGTATTTCATATTTATTTTTTCAAAATCAAAGTCTTAGGCTGGATGAGTCACAGAGTCTTTGGCAAAGTAGCCATTCTTCTAAAATGATTATTAGCCTTATTGGCCAAGATGTCCACGTCCCACTTTATCCGTTACTTCTTCATGTTTGGTTGCTTATATTTGGTACTGACATTCCAGTTGCTCGAACGCTCTCTCTTATCTTTTTCGTTTTATCCATTCCTATTTTTTATATACTTGGTAAAAGATTATATGCGAAGGATACGAGTTCGTTTGCAACTGTGTTATTTTCTATTTCTCCCTTTATGAATTGGTATGCGAATGAAATCAGAATGTATTCTCTTTTTGTTTTTGTTGCGCTGATTCATATGTATTTTCTAATTGATATTTTGAAAAATGACAGTAGACGTTCCTGGATTGGATTTACAGTGTCCTCTCTGGTGGGGATATATACTCATTATTTCTTTTTCCTGTTATTGCTTGTTGATTTTATCTTCTATTTAACTAATAGAAAAAACTTTGGATTTAATGCTTTTAAAAATTTTTTGCGTGTGGCTCTTATTACCTCGGCTGCTTTTTTGCCTTGGATGACATATGTATTTTTTTTAGGAAAAATTTCGAACGCAAGTCCTAATCTTCTGTCTCCGACTAGTGTTGATTTATTTAACATGTTTTCGGAGTTTTTTATAGGTTTTCAAAATGATTTTATAAACACCATATTTCTTTCGTTGTGGCCGATTGTTATTTTATTCGGTTTTCTTGCGCTTCGTAGGAATATGGTGATTCAGCCAGGAACTATTTATTTGATAATGGTCTTTTCTATTCCAACAACAATAGCTTTTTTTGGAAGTATATATATTAGACCGATATTTTTGAGTAGATATTTAATATTTACTATGCCGGCAATGTATCTTTTGATGGGGTGGGTATTATCTAGGTATCCACGTTTTTTAATGTACGTATTAAGTTGTTTGGCTGTATTAACATTTATTTTTGGTTTTACGGTTGAGGGGCTAAGTGAAATGACTCCGACTAAAGAAAATTATAGGGAAGTGGCAACCTATCTTGAAGCTAATACATTGCCTTCAGATATTATTGTTGTATCGGCTCCTTTTACAATATATCCATTTATTTATTACTATCATGGTTTCAATAAAGTCCTGACCTTACCTGTGTGGGATCAAAATAAAGTCGGTCCAATTCCTTCATTTAAAGAAGATCAATTACCAGGGGACATAAATAGTATTACTAAAGACCATACAAACATGTGGCTAATATTGAGTTATGATCAAGGATACTCAGAAAAAATAAGGATATATTTAGATACACACTATCAGCGTCTGGTTATAAAAAAAATTTCACCTGGGCTAGTTTTGTATGAGTATAAATTTAGTTATTGATAAAATGATTTTAAGGTGACTTTATGCTATACTTGACATTGAAGTAAATCGTGTTCTTCATGAAGTTAACACACGAGCACTTCACAATATTAGGTAAAAATTATGTCTATAAAAAACAAAACCCTAAAAGGTTGTATTTTTTTATGTGGTCTTTTAGTAACAGTTTTTTTTGGTTCGTTAGCGATGCGTGCGCATGCATCTGATTCATCGGTACAGATATGGTGGCCAACAGATCAAGCTACTGTGGATGGTATTCAGCCATTTAAAGCTATGCTCACAGGCCAATCGGTTGGTAGTTATAAAATGTATTGGCAAGTAGACAATGGAAATCTGGTTGAGATGTCAGATAACAATACAGACTATCCTCACAAAGAAGCTTCTGTTGATTTGAGTGGTTGGAACTGGCAAAAGAGTAACCAGTACTCTGTTAATTTTGTTGCAAAAAGTGCAGGAGGATCAGTGATTGGGCAGAAAAGTATCACTGTTAATATTCCTCATGGAACAGGTGGTTCAGCAAAAGTTATACCAACCCAAACAGAGAGTGTTGTTGGTGCCCAACTTATACCGACTCAAGTGAGTGATAATACGCAGGTTCAGTCTGTCGTAAACCAAGGTGTTGATGTTGTTAATGATGTGAGTGTTCAGACTATACCAACTCAAATAAGTGACGTTACTGATGTTCAACCTATACCGACTCAAGTTAGCACTTCCAACAATCAGCCTATTCTTGTAAACACATTCTATGTAAATCCAAACACTCAGGCGGCACAAAGTGCTTCTGCATTACGTGCTCAAAATAGAGAGAGTGATGCATTTATTATGGACAAGATTGCGTTGACTCCGACTGCAGCATGGTTTGGAGATTGGAATAGTGATGTGAAAAACGATGTAAATAGTTATGTAAGTAAAGCAACTTCCGCAAATGCAACTCCTGTTCTTGTTGCATATAACATACCAGGGCGAGATTGTGGCAACTATTCTTCTGGAGGTTCCAATTCTTCGGCTAGCTATAAAGCTTGGATAAAGTCATTTGCTAGCGGTATTGGAAATCGTAAGGCAATTGTGATTCTTGAGCCAGATGCGTTGCCGCTGTTAAATTGTTTATCTAAGTCAAACCAGGCAGATAGACAGAGTCTTCTTAAATATGCTGTCGGTATACTTAAAGCAAATTCACAGACTTCTGTTTATATTGATGCTGGTCATCCAAACTGGATAAGTGCATCTGATATGGCAAACAGCCTTAAGAAATCCGGTGTTGCAAATGCCGACGGTTTCTCTCTGAACGTTTCCAACTTTATGACTACTGTTGAAAATATAAATTACGGTAAAAGTATCTCTGCTTTAATCAATAATAAGCATTTTGTTATTGATACTTCGAGAAATGGGTCTGGTTCAAATGGTGAATGGTGTAATCCGTTGGGTCGTTCTCTTGGATCAAAACCTACAACTACTACTGGGAATAGTCTTGTTGATGCGTTTCTGTGGATCAAGGCTCCTGGAGAGTCAGATGGACTATGCAACGGAGGTCCTTCTGCTGGAGTATTTTGGGAGTCCTATGCATTGGACTTGGCTAGAAACGCTTCTTGGTAAAAGATTTATTAATTATATAAAAAACGCCAGATACTCTGGCGTTTTTTATATTTTACTTACCAATTTTATAGAGAATATCTTCATAATAAATTCAGTTGATTTTCATTAAAATTGATTCATTAGTAGGGTATTAATCTAATTATTAAAAATGAAAACTATCTCGATGCCTCTAAAGTTTTTTATGTTATTTCTAACTTTCCTTGTTGCAGAAGGTTCATATGTAACGCAAAATGCTTTGGCACAAACAACTCCTACACTTTCATCGATAAGTGCTTCCAGTACTTCAGGTGGGACAAGTGGAGTGGTTACTTGGACAACAAATGAACCTGCTACATCCAAAGTCACATATGGTGTGAATACATTTTACGGAGCATCAACTACAGCTGATCCTACTTTAGTTAGTAATCACTCAGTTCAGTTGTTTGGACTTTCACCAAATACTACATACCATTTCTTTGTGGAGTCTTCAAATGCTTCTGGTACCACAGCAACATCTTCAGATCAAACTTTATTAACACTAGGGACTAGTACAGCTACAAGTACTGGCACTACTACTGCAACAACAACAGCAACCAGCACAGAAAATAATTCAGGAACCACAACTCCAGTGTTTTCTAATATTAGTGCTTCCAGTACTTCAGATGGGACAAGTGGTGTTGTAACCTGGACAACAGACCAGCCGACAACTTCTGAAATTATTTATGGTGTCAATACATTTTATGGAGCTGCCACGACACCCGACAACACCTTGCTTACCAACCACTCAATGACACTCTTTGGTTTAACACCTGGTACGATGTATCATTATTTTATTCAATCATCTAATGCCTCTGGTACGGTGGCAACAACTTCAGATCAGACATTTATGACTTTAGGTACGAGTACTGCCACAACTACACCCGCACCTGTATTGTCTAATGTTAATGCGACTAGCACATCTGATGGTGTTGGTGGAACCATAACTTGGACAACAGACCAACCAGCAACATCTGAAGTCTTGTACGGTCTTAATACGTTTTATGGTGCTTCAACAATACTTAATACGAGTCTGGTCACAGAGCATTCAGTAACTGTTTCTAATCTTATTGCAGGTACTACTTACCATTTTCAAGTTATGTCTACCAATGCTTCTGGTACTGTAGCTACGTCCTCAGACCAGTCTTTTGCAACTTTAAGTGGAACAGGAACTCCGGCCATATACTCTTTAGCTGTTGTTAGTACGGGGGACGGGACGGGAGCTACTGTTACATGGTCAACTGCAACAACCTCAAATTCACAAGTGTTGTATGGAACTACATCAACTTACACAGCTTCCACAACACCCAGTGTTGATTCAGCATTAAACCATTCCGTAACTCTTTCTGGGCTTACTCCAAATACAACTTACCATTTTCAAGTCGTATCTTCTGATGCTTCCAGCACAACGGTCACTTCTCTTGACCAAGTATTTGTCACTATGATTACTCAAGCCACAACAACTCAAGCTGCAACTGCCTCACCAATTAAAAAATCTAGTGGTGGAAGTTCCGGAGGACATCGTAGAAATATAGTAGGTATATATCCTCTAGCATCAGGTGCTTCTATGGGGTTTGTATTTACTAAAAATCTCTACAGAGGAATTTCTAACAGTGATGTGATTACATTACAAGATATATTGAGAGCCCTTGGATATTTTAGATATCCGGTTTCGACTGGGTATTTTGGAGTCATCACATTCGAATCAGTAAGGGCTTTTCAATATGCTCATAAAATTCCGACAACGGGTTACTTTGGTCCTCTTACCAGAGAAGCTATAAGTAAATAATATAAAAATTTATTAAACAAAAAGCTCCACATATGGCGGAGCTTTTTGTTTAATTCCATAATCATAAAAAGAAGTTGAACGAAGTGGTATACTTATCTTAGTTATTATTTATAAAATTAATATATGAATATTTTTAAAGATAGAACAATGCCTTGGTGGGAGACAGGATTAATTAAATGGTCCGTGCTTTTTATTGGTATTGCAATAGGTGCTTATTGGTCAAGTGTTTTTGCACCATACGTATTAACATTATCTACAATAGGTGTGGTTATTGGTATATTTGCTGCTTATTTTTGGTCTAAAGAATAGTTTTAATACTATTTAGTGCAAGTTTTGCAAAATCCGAATAACTCGAAAGAGTGTTCTGTAACATTTTTAAACTTAAGTGATTTACTGAGTATTTTTTTTGAAATTTTATCAATTTCACATCCATTAAAAATTTCTATAAGACCACACTTTTTACACACAATATGGTGATGGTGGTGTTTATTGTTTAATTCATAGTATGCAGATCCTTTTCGTAAATCGACTCTTCTAAGAATTCCTTTTTCTTCAAAAGAGTTTAGTGTTCGATAGACTGTAACTTGGTCTGTTATTTTATTTACTTTCCTAAAAATATCTTCAGCATTTACAGGTTTACAATCAGAAGAAAATAATTCCAGTATGGCAATCCGAGAGGGAGTTGATTTAAATCCATTAATTTTTAAGATGTTTTTAAAGTCTATTTTCATATACATTGATACTATAGTAAATGCAATTAATTTGCAATTATTTTTATAATATATATAATGAACATATTACAAATGCAAAAAAATTACACCCACAATGCCAATCTTATTTAGTATTTTAGCTTTTACCTCGACTCTGTTAGGTGGTCTTTTTGCTTTGAAATTTAAAGACAAACTCCATCTCATTTTAGGCTTTAGTGCTGGTGCAGTAATCGGTGTGGCTTTCTTCGACTTAATACCAGAAGCGATAGATTTAGGAAGTAAATTTTATACCATATCTACAATTACTTCTATAGTGGCGGCGGGATTTATAGGTTATATGGTGTTAGACAGATTTGTAGTTGTGCATGGGCACGATGAAGAAGATGAACATCATCACGCTAGAGGTAAGCTTGGTGCTGGAAGTCTTTCCATACATAGTTTTCTTGATGGTGTTGCCATCGGCCTAGCTTTTCAAGTATCAGCTGTGGTTGGATCTATTGTAACGGTTGCAGTCCTTGTTCATGATTTTTCAGATGGTATTAATACAGTAAGTTATATTTTAAAAGAAGGAGAAGAGAATAAAAATGCTTTCAGATGGTTGCTTGTGGATGCTATCGCTCCGGTTTTGGGGGCTATGTCCACGTTATTTTTTACTTTACCTGAAAGTATTCTTGGTGTAGTACTTGCAATATTTTCTGGTTTCTTTCTTTATATAGGAGCTAGTGATCTTTTGCCGGAAAGTCACCACAATCATCCTAAGGCACTAACAACAATAATGACGATAGTAGGTGTTCTTGTTTTGTTTGTGGCGATAAGAATTGTTAATCTATAAAAACCGCAGACCTCTTTTCCTGGGGGTTAGTGCTTTAATTTTTCGATCTTGTTTACAGTAAAAACTATTTAGATTTTTATATAAAAATAAAAAGTTCACATCAAAGACGTGAACTAAGAAATATTTTAAATCGCCGATCGAATGAAATCATATTTGCCTCTATTAAGTAGAGAGATTCTCTGTTTTTGAGGTGCAGGTTGATTAGTTCTGAACCTAAGGCGGCATGCCACAATTTTGGATTGTTTCTAGTTAGAAACTTTCCAACGCAAATCATGATTTGACTTTCGATTCCTGCTAGGATTTTCTCAATCTCACCAAAGAATTTTGGTGATCTGGATGTAAGTGCCTCTAACACATTTTGAGCACATATTTGAACAAGGAACATTTTCATAAATAAATCGTCTGGCAACCACTATGAACCCTAAGTGTGGTACTGTCAAATTTAAGTGTTCACGGTGTTTTTAGAGTTGGTTATAAGAAATCTCGCACCGAAATAAAAACTACTTATTAAGATTGAATGGTTAAAACACTTTCCATATTCTTTGTAAAAAAGTTTTTCCGACTCTAATTACGGAGAGGATAAGGTTTTTGTTTGAAATACAAAATGTATTCAAAATTATTTTTGATATATAAAAATACCACCCACAAGAATTGCTCCATGTGGGTGGGGGATTATGAGGAGGAGAGGTTCTTGTTCTGTCCTTACCATTTTTTAGATGGGAGGAACAATTACCCTTTTAGGAACCGAATGGTTCACCTTGCTCACTTTCCTTTCGGGCGGGTGTTGAGTTCCGTAAAGAATCCCTCCACTACTTCTTTGAGGAGTTCTGCGACAAACTCAAGTGCTTCTTCGGGGGTAACACTGATTTCTTTGAGCTCTGGCTCATTGATGGTGTTACCAATTTCACGACGTACTGTGTTTGCATCGCCAGGGATTCCAGCTTTCCTGTTTTTTGCTTTCAGGTAAGCATAGGCAATCTCGCCTCTGCGTTCAGGTGACATAATTTTCATCACCTCCTTTCCGCTCAGGATTGTACTATATAATATTATATATGTCAATGAGAAAGTACAAGTTAGAACCTTATCGAGACTAACAAAAAAATCACCCAGCAAGATAAGGTGATTTTGGTGGCTCCGAACCTGTGACGGTGTCCGACAAATAATTGAACATCAGGTAAAAGACCTATAATCTTTCTCTAATAAATTTTTCAATAATGTTTCCAGGTAAATCAAGCTTGAGGGATGCTTCTGGTTCAAGTGTACTTCCAATTAATATATGAAACATCTTATATTTTTGTAGTTCTTGTCGCCCGAACTCGGGTGTTAATTCTTTATCAACAAAGTTAAATAAAGCTTGATACCCTTCTTTGGTTTTTATTTTTTCAAGGATTATTTCAGATAATTCTTGAAGCAGCTCTTTTTCTGATATTTTTATGGGGGCTTCTAGCATAGGAGAATTGTATCAAAGTTTTTAGTTATGTTACATATTAAATATTAGAAACCGTTCAAACTCATCTGAGGTAATAAAAAATACCCTTGTAAGATATAGTGATTTGAGTACTTTAAGCTTTTTTATCTACTTATTTTGTAACCAAACCAAATACCAGCTATGCCACCGAATGCAGTTAATAAAAGGGAAGACATAGATAAAAAACTATCACCCCATAAACCAGGTATTAAACTCCCAACAGTCGAACCTATAAACATACCGATGTAGATAATAGATTTTGAATTCATCCTGTTATTGTACCAAAGAATTTAGATTTGCTAGATAGATATGTTAGAATTCATTTTTATATAAAAATAAAACCCACCATCTCACGACAGTGGGTTCCTGTGTTGAGGTGGTGGTGATTTAGTTTGTTATAGAGGTTGGTGAATGTCGAGTTCCAATATCTCTTTTTTTGCTGCATCAGGCATGTCTACAGACATCGCTCTAAACAATTGGTGCCAGCTTGTATCTTGCTCCTCATCCTGATTACAATACTGCTTTGCTGCTTGGTATAACGAAATATGAGAATTTTTTGCCGTCGGTAAAAGCTCGCTTGTTATAAGCTTCATTGCGTTCTCATATCCTGCTTCTTCGAGTAATTGTGCAAATCTCTCGATTGCTTTTGCTTGGATGATTGGTTTCAGGCCATTCATTTTGGTTTCAAGATTACGAGCTGTTGCCAAGAGATCTGAAGATAACTTGGCAAGGTACGAGTTTAAAGTTTCTAAGATCCAACATTCAACGTGTTTTCCAATTTCCACTTTAGATGGATCTTTGGTAAAGGAGAAAGTCTCCTTTTTTCCTTCGTTGTTTAGGATCATTTCTACCCACAAGTGACCGTGTGGTACCCATGTAGTAAGCTTTACACGGATGACCTCGATGTGGCTAAGTATCTCGGTTCTTCCCACGGTATCTAATTTACCGAAGGTTTCCATAATACCTTCGGCTACCTGCATTAAAAACCCCCTTGATTCTGTTTCGGTGTATGGGGCGTACACAATACTAATCTTTGGCATACACTACTCTCTTTCTTTTGTTGTGGTGCTAAGCACCGTTAATGCCTGCACTCTATGAAAGATACAGGTCTGATTGGATATTGACACATAAAATACAATTTGCAAATAAAAGTTCGAACACTGTCTAGGGTAACAAAAATCACCTTGATAAATAGGGTGATTTTTGTGGTTCGAATCGAATGAAATTAAAAGAGATTAAGCAAAAGAAAAAACGCCGTACCCGAAGGTTGTGCGTCTTTGTGTTTAAGTTGTTTTTGTCTAATGAGACATTCTTTTCTCAATCTCTTTCGCAACTCTTTGGAATCTTTGTTTGATGATTTGGTAATGTACCCCCTCTATTTTATTAAAGTCTGGGAGAGTTTGAAAAAGCACCAAATATGCTCGCAGGAGTTCCTTTTTAGGGAGAGTAAGGAGATCTTCAATTGTCCATTTGCAATCACGAGGGTGGTGATGTACATGTTCTGGGTCGACTCTTTCTGCTGGTTTTGAATCTTGCTTGCTTGAATTATTGTCCATGCTGATTTTTTTTGATGGGTTGTTGAAAAAACCGTTATCTTTTCGCAAAGTAGCATAAATATAGCACTTGGTCAAATGAAGCTCAATTGGATAGAGGATGTTAGAACTTGTTTTGGGTAAAATTATTTTCCAGCTACCTTGAAGTTTACATATAAGTTCATCAAATAATTCCAAACACCAACCACCCCAGCTATAATGATTCGAGAGTTCAAGAATTTAAAATGAAATACCCCAACCAATATTGCCATTCCTAACATAGCTACTATTATTCCTACACAGGCTATGCTCATAAAAGCGAAATAACCTTTGTGTATGGATTTTAAGGTGCCACTAAAAACAAATCGGCGACTGAAAAAATAATTTATAGAGATGGCAATAGTAAAGGCTATTCCTGTTGAGATTATATAATTCCAAGAGAAAAAATCTGTAAAAACATAAAGAAGCAGAAGATCAAAAGCAAAAGTTGAAACACCAACTATTCCATATTTCATAAAACGTTGTAAACCATTTTTCATTTTCGTCATTAATTGTATCAACCTTATCGTGAAATCAAAAACCCACTTCGAACCTTGGATAATTTAGAATAAAAATAACCCCACAAAATATGGGGCCATTTTATATGTAACTCTGCTATCTATCTAAATCTCTGAAACGGAATTTGCGCTATCGCTTACACTCGCTGGTGCTTTACATGTCTTTGAAGCAGTTCTAAATTGTGCCCAAGCTGCTTTCTGTGCTGTTTTCCAAGCACTGTTGGCGCTTTTCACTGATGCTTTGAAAGCTGACCATGCGGCTTTTACATCTGTTTTCAACTGAGCTGTTGTTGTATCAGTGTATGCTTGTTGTAGAGCTGCTGCTCGTGCTGTATATGCTGACTGAATAGCTTGCCCATGTGTTATTATCGCTGCATCAATGGCTACTTCACGTGTGTTAACCGCTGTTCCTACGCATGAAATTTTTGTACTAGCCGTAGAAGTTGATGTTGTTTGAGCGGATGATATTGTTGCTACTGCAAAAACAGCTAATAAAGAGAATGTCCCGATGAGTATTTTTTTGTACATTTTTATTATGTTATTTGTTAATACTTACCATTATATATTAAATCTAACTGTTACAAGATGTTGATATATTTTTGGGTTCGAACGTCCTATTTGGGTATAAAAATAACCCTATATTGTTAGGGCTATTTTCTTAGCTCCACTGGATAGAGGACGTTAGAACTTGTTTTAATTTAAATAAGTTGATGTTTGAAATATTATTTCAAAAATTTATGTAAAAGATAATTTTGCCTAGCCCTAACAAATGGAATGAATATTTCAAGAATTATTCCAAACGGCATCACTGACCTTCCTTCAAGGAGAACGGCATCAATTATTTTCAGATTATCAGATGAGTCCACTACAATATTGCTTAAACGTGGACTAAACATTCCAAAATTACCCAAGAGGTCGACAATAGGGGAACCGTCTTTTTTCATTGTGTTTAGAATTTTGGTAATTTCAATTAATTGAGTTTTTATATAAGGATTATTTGAATGTTTCTTTTCAAGCATTTCACCTCTGATAAATGGTTGAATCTCAATATTGTCTCCTTCAGATAAATTACTTACATTATCTGTTTCAACAATATATTTTCCAAAGTATTTCTTACATACTAAATAATCATGAAGGTATTTTTTATGTAATTTATCTCCTGCAAACGGTGATAATCTCGAGAATTTTATAACTTTATCATCGCCATACATGTAAACTTTGCGGTCACCTCCTTGCGCAATTTTTTTACCTATTTTTGTTCTGTCGTAAGTGTTCACATGGATAAGTATATCAAATTATATTTAGGTAGGTTCTAATGTCCTATTTGGGTACAAAAATAACCCTATATTGTTAGGGCTATTTTCTTAGCTCCGAATGTTGAATGATGTCAGAACGTGTTTTACATAAAAGTTAAAGCGCCATCCTTGTGGGAGTGGCGCCTTTGTGAAAGTTTTGAGCTAAGCTCCGGCTACTTCGCCGAGTGGGTGTACCACCATAAGAGTCCATCATCAATCAACCGGTAGCTTGAACGGCATGCTCACAAGTTTTGGTTCGCTGTAAACGGGAACCACATTCTTGCTGTTAGGGTCCTTCATGAGAACCCATGTCGCATCGGCGGCAGCCGGTGAGAACAGTCCGTTGGGATCAGCTTGCGGAGTTGTGAGCCATGCGTATCCCGGTCTTGAGTCGTGCGTACCCGCACATTCCACCTTCTGAGGACTTGTATATTGGGTTGCATACGGAATCGGATATCCGATCGTCTGCCCGAAGTACGTCAACTTGCCACCGAGGGAAGTGACCCCTTTGACCACCGCTGGCTGCAGGTTTTCCATGTAGGTGTACGTAACGTACCCCTCCTGATCACGCAGTTCGTAGATGAGCTTGAGGATCTTTTTCTCGCGAGCATTTTTGATCGCGGGCATCCCGACTTGCGCCGTGATCTCCTTGAGGATTTGCTCCTGGGCCCGCTGTTGAACTTGGTCGCTGTCGGATGATCGTTGCGGTTGGTCACATGCCGATAGTGCAAACGACAAAGCGATTGCACACAAGAGTAAGGTAATTTTTTTCATCTGATCTGGTTTTCTTTGGTTTCCGAGTTTGTAGGTATTTGTTTACTTGAGGTCTGAACCGCTTGTTGTTCGCTCGTTGCGGAGTTTCTGCACGAAATTGCGCAGGTGATCCGGGAGCTTGTCTTCGGGGTAGTCCGCCACTTGGTGGAGAACAACCGAGGCAATTGCGTCTTTAACGTCGGCATTTGGAGCCGCGGCGTAATCGACGTATTGCTTCTGGAGTTCCTGGACAACGCCCTGGTTGTAGGATTTGGTTTGCTCGAAGGTTTGACGACGGACCGCCTCATACTTCGGTGCGAACACCTTATAGAGGAAGAAGTCGTTGCCTTGGGCGAGCCAAGTGCCACCGAGGCCGATTCCGATGATGACAATGAATGCGAGCAAGCCGAGGATCACGGGTGCGGCTTCACCTTTTTGCTGATTTTCTTGATTTTTCATGGTGTCTGTATAGTTGGGTTTTGTGCAGCCGGTTTGGTTTATTGGCTACATCTTTCAAAGCACAATAAATGCTCTCAAAGATGTAGCCATAAATGATGGATTTGTTAAGGTACTATTCGACAAAGAGTATAGCACGAAATAGTATATATGTCAATATATAGCGTGAATAGTTCGAAACCCGTCTGGGGTAATAAAAAATCACCTTGTAAAATAAGGTGATTTTGAATGGCTCGCTTGGAGGGACTCATTTCGAACTTTTGATTGGGCCGGAATATATAGCAATTCAGACTTCCATTTGGAAAATATGAATAAATTGCTCTTATTGGCACAATAATTTTTTAATATGAAAAAAGCACTAATGGCCAAAAATGAGTCTGTAGATTTGAATACAACTAATCAAAGTAAAAAAGTTAGGGAATTTTTTAATACAAAAGTCCACCGATATGATGTTGAGGGTCTTTGCAAAAAGTATGGAGATACTATGGATGCTACAGGAGGTCGTAGGGTTAGGGGCAAAGATGCAATAAATCTTTTGGAATTAAGTAATAGTGTCCAGTATGCTTTAGGCCTTGAAACCCATGTACCAGTTGCGGAGAGTGTAGATGTTAAATACCGGCACCTTATTACTGAGATGATCCGAAAAATTGAAAAGGAATATGATTGTGGAACGGCAATAGAAAAAACTCTTGCTGAAACTATTGCACTTTCTCACGTGAGAATAATTTGCTTTTCCAGTGCTATGGACAACTATGTTCCTGGCAAGATATCTATAAATAAAGAAATCAACGATTATTACGCTATTGCTAGCAAGGAATTAGATCGAGCACATCGACAGCTTACAAATGCAATCATGACCTTGAGGCAAATAAAGATGCCATATACACCGTTAAACATTACGGCAAAGACGGCTTTTATTGCCCAAAATCAGCAGTTCAATGATCATGTTAAGTAAAATAAACCAATGACAGCCAATAATTTAGGAAATATATTTTTAGTTGAAGATTGTCAGAAAGTAGCAGTTTCTGATTTATTGCGCGACTATAAAGCAAAACTTAAGGAGACGATTTTACAAGCACAATTTGAAATGCTTAATGAAAATGTTCTAATTATGACTTCAAAAACTGGTGGGCAGGGACTTCGTTTTTGGTTCATGTGTCCACAATGCAAGAGACGTGTGGGAGTTTTACTTAAACACCCGTTACAAAATATCCTAGGTTGTCGTCTTTGTCTTGGGATCGTGTATAAAAAAAGCCGATACAAAGGGATGCAAGAAGTAAAATAAATAATTAGCACATGTATAGAGACTATTCCTAAAATAGCTTTATTCTGTTATAGTTTACATACAACTAAATAAGAAAGTAGCCTAAACCACCTTAAATTTTAGGGATGGCATGGTGAAAAACCCGATGAAAGATAAAGAACTCCTAGTCAGAGTTTTGCCTTTCATCGGGTCATATCTGGAAACGGATATGGGTGGCTTAAAAACCATCAATCTGGCTGGGAGCTTTTTGCGTCTCAACTAGAATTATTACTAAAACGCAAAGAGTAATCTCCATGAAAAGTTTTAGATTAGAGAGAGGAGGAAATAATAATGAAGTCGACAAAAATACTATTGGAGGAATAGTTAGCTTAATTTTTGTTGTTGGAGTTGTTTGGTATTTTTGGGGCGGTGGACTAGAAAAACAAACATCTCGATATACAGAAAATATCAACAAGCAAGTTTCCTCAGATGTTGTTCAACAGTATGAAATAGCTAAACGACAAGGAGATAAAGTTCAAATTTGTGTTCAGGCTGGATTAGTTTCCGCTGTTTTTTTACAAGGAAAAGATGAAGCAAGTTATCAACAATGGAAAGCAATCGAAAAAGCCGATTGCTCTTCAGCTGGCATAAATCAGTAAAAATATATGAAAGACATAAAACAATTTATAGAAACGATGACAGGTAAAATTATAGTCATGGTTGTAATACTTGGTGTCGGTATGTTTATAGGTTCACGTGTTCTATCAAATAAAAATGAACCTGTTGCACAAGTTCAAAATCAGGATCAAGAAGCAGTGGTTGAACCAACGCAGACTATGCCTGCGGTACTAGCGGAAACTAAATCGGTTACAGCGCAAAAAACTGCTGTTATTCCAAACAACACAGTAACTGCGACAAAATCTGTACCAATCGTATCCCAGACTTCGCCTGTGTCGCCCAAATCTGCCCAACGTGTAGAGGGTTTGGCCACAATTAGGATAGGTGCCGGACTAATGGAAAATTGGGACGCTGACGTAGAAAACGACGGGCCTGTTCTCGATATAGTCTATTTAGATAATCAAGGGGAGATTTTAAATACTTATGAGACTCAAAAAATGCCGATTACCGCTGATGTAAAACTGTATGCGGGCAGTGATCCTCTTTCTAAAAAAGATAAACTTGTTTACTCGCAACATTTTGACTCAAATCAAATTATTTTCGGTGGCATCTATCCAAGAATACGAATACCAAAAGAAAAGATAAATGTTAATCCTGCTACAGACTACAAATACGGAGCTACTGAAGTGACAATTCACACACCTAATCAAGGTGATTTTTCTGCTACAGGGATATTAATAACTTTATATGAGTAAATACATGAAAATAAAAAGCCTTTCAATAATCGCAGTTTTATCGCTTTTTATACTCGCAACACCACAAGCTTTTGCAAAGTATGGTGTTCAAACAAAAACTAGTCATTGCATTGTTTCTGAATTGCCTGATCCTGCTTGTAGTCCTGGAGCTGTTTTAACTACAAACGTAAAAACAATTTGCACAGTTGGATACACAAAAACAGTTCGAGACGTTTCCACGGCAACAAGAAAAAAAGTATTCAGTGAGTACGGAATACCATATTCTCAAAGTTCAAATTATGAAGTAGATCACATTATTTCTCTTGAGCTAGGAGGTAGTAACGATATATCAAATCTTTTTCCTGAGTCATACACAATCAAGGATAATGCCAGGATAAAAGACGTGTTTGAAAACTATTTACATAAGCAAGTTTGTAACGGATCAATGACAGTCACTGAAGCACAAAAAGAAATTAGTTCTGATTGGCTTACTTACTACAACGCAAAATATAATCCAACAAAAACGCCTATTCCTAAAGTGATAGTTCCACAGATCACTACTCAAAGTGTGCAAAGTTCTTTTTCGACGACTGATCCAGCTGTTAAGAAAAGCTCTACCGGTCTTTGTCATGCAACAGGAACCACTTACTACAAGCAGACCACAAAATTCACTGCATACACTTCAATTGCTAGTTGCCTTGCTAGCGGAGGTAAAATGCCTGCGAAATAATTATTAAAAATAATCAAAATATATGTCATCACAAATACTAGTGTGCACACAATGTGGATATGTTGGAAAACCAAAAGGTGCTATTAAAGGAAACGGATTTATTGAAATTATTCTTTGGCTTTTCTTGATTATCCCTGGAGTAATTTACTCAATCTGGCGTTCTTCTTCGAGATATAAAATCTGTCCAAAATGTAAGAGTTCAAACCTCATTCCAACAGACTCACCGAGAGCAAAGACGATCATGGCAGAAAGTACTATTACTGCTGAAGAGGTAATAAAAATGGAAGAAACTCAAGATAATAAATCAGTTTTTCCAGAATTTCTTAATAAAAAAATTAAATTTCCTAAATATCTTGAATGGCTAAGTTGGTGTAGAAAACATTGGATCTTATCGGTTGTCATCGCAATTTTTGCACTTCCTATTTTGATAGGGATGATTACGAGCATTTTTATTTCTAGTGATAGTACTTCTGCTCAACAAGAAGTTGTGCCTTCAAAGCCAATTCCATCATTGACAGAAAGATTGAAGAAAACAAACAATGATCCATATTGGACTAGTAATAAACAAGAAGATTACTCAAGTCTATTAAAAATGAAAACTCAATCTCTTGTGCTTTCAACTTACGCAAATGATGTAATCGAAGGTCAAAAAAGCTCTTCTGATGTAGATAAAAAACTTGCTTCAGACCTAAAGCAAAAGTTGGTTGCAAAACAAATCTTGGAATATCCTAAAATGAGAAAAGCCTATACAGAATACGCCCACGATAAACTTTGGGAACAAGATGTTGATGTTACATCTTCTGGTGTGGGGAATACATCTTCTGGTGTGGGGAATACATCTTTAACATTGGTGGGTAGTATCTTCGCTTCAAATAAAAGTATATCTACTGTTGAAAACTCTATTGATGAAATGGTTAAAGAATTAAGATTTAAGAGGATAAATTATAAATGGATACAGCACGAAGAAGAATACCAGTATTTTGATTTAAAGACTCCATCTGATGGTGAGTTAATACCAATTTCTCTGTAATCCTATATAAAATATATAACCATTTAGTGTTCATAAGCATGGTGTACTTTGTCGACACAATAGTTTAAAGTTGGGTCATGAAACACACTGAAGATGACTCAAACCAAAAAATAAAGATAATCCTAGTTAAGTTGTTGGGCGAACATCGTCTAGGAACTAAAAGCGATACAGAAATCACTTTAACAGTTGATGCTTTTCTTCTGAATACAGGAGTGAATACTGTTCAACTCAAAAAGATAATTGGCCATTTGATAGAAAAAGGAATTGTTGCTAGTTTATTTACTAAAGTACCTGGCGTTGTTGGTCTCCATGACTATTTTTCTGAAAATTTTAACATTTGGAATGTAAAAGTTCCGAAAACTTTTAGGTTACGTGCAGAAGATTATATTGAGTATCTTGATGGTCAGTCGGGTTATAAACCCGATGCAGGTTCTATACTTTATCTTGATGGAGTGGGTAATTTTTGGCACGGAGAAAAAGAAGGTAATTTTTGTTACTCTATGGATACGACAAAGAGACCTTTCGCAATCATAAAATATCTAGCGAATAATGATGGGTATCAGAGAACTAAAGACCTAGCCTCTTTTTTAGGTGTGGAAAAAGCTCATGACGTGATGATTGATATCGGTAAGATAAAATCTAAGATTAATAGCGATATGAAACTTTCAGATGTTATTGAAAATGAACCAGGTCTTGGCTACCGAATAAATCCTAAATATAAAATCATTGAAGCAAAATAGATAAGTATCTTTTTGTGCTGTTAATATCTTCTTTTTTACCCTTCAAAATAAGGGTTTTTTGCTTTACAAAGATATCAACTGCGTATATACGGCGTATAAGGCGGAGATATAAACTCAATGCATGATAAGTCATGCGACAATCGAAAAGTTTCAAGAAGTAATACACGATGAATTTGGTGTTGCTCTTGATGAAAAGGATGCGAGAGAAATTCTTGCAAACTGGGTTGGATATTTCGATTTGCTCGCAAAAATTGATCATAGAGAAAAATCAGAAAAGCAGAGGTCGTTGACGAGTCCTCTTTAAAAAACCGGTCGACTTGTATTTGTGTGTGGATAATAGCGCCTGCGCTGAGTGTAGACTTCTCAACAGGCGACCTCATCTGCACGTAAATCAAGTATCTATATCAAAGTATTTGCTATGAGGGGAGTTGAAATAATTGGTAGTTTTTCTGAAAATAGATTACTAGCTAATCCCAAAAAAAGATATATGAGGGGTAAAAAAGTCTAACAAAAAAAATGTCAACAAACAGAAAAAAACTATATAACAAAGAGGACATTAGGTTTGCGCAAGAAGAAAGTAAACGAGTAGAAAAGTATTTTACTTCCAATACAAGCAGGAGGGAAACTGTACAAATTAGAATTAGTAAAAAGTGGCATCAAAAAATAAAGGATGTGGCGGGGCCAGAAAAAATCATGCTCTCCTTTTTCCTAGATAGGGTTTGCCAGCATTTCTTTAGGAATTATGAATAATCGGACTGTATGTTTTTATTAAATAACGCTAAAATTAAAATTATGGAAAATGTATCAAAAGATATGGCAGTAGGATATGCTCGGGTCTCCTCGAGAGAACAAGAAGAAACAGGTTACTCTTTACCTGCTCAAGAAAAATTAATGACTGAATACTGTTCAAGAAAGACCTTAAAAATTGAAAAATTGTTTTCTGTGGCAGAGTCAGCGAGTGGGGCAAAACAGAGAAAAGTTTTCACTGAAATGATGGGTTACTTGGAAAAAAAGAAAATTAAAATCTTGTTATGCGAAAAGGTAGATCGTATCACTAGAAATTTCAAAGAAGCCTTAGTTATTAATGATTGGCTTGAGCAAGACCCTGAAAGACAAATACACTTCGTTAAACAAAATCTTATTATTCACCAATACGCAAAATCTGACGAGAAGTTTCGTTGGGACATTGAAATTGTGTTAGCAAAAAAGTACATTTCAAATCTATCTGAAGAAGTAAAAAAAGGGCAGAAAGAAAAAATTGCACAAGGTTGGTTTCCAACAACTCCACCTCTGGGGTATAAAACTATTGGTGAAAAAGGAAAGAAAATTCACGTCATAGATGAGACTGTTGCTCCGTACATAAGAGAAATGTTTTCTTTGTATGCGACAGGAAACTATTCAACAGTTGCGCTTGGAGAAAAAATGCACAAACTTGGTTTTCGAAGTCGTGCTCGTTTTCAGGTTGCAAAAAGTAAAATTCACAAACTATTATCTGAACCTTTTTATTACGGTAAGTTTGTTTGGAACGGACATCTTTACCAGGGAAAGCATGAACCTCTTATAACAAAAGATTTGTTTGATCAGGTTAATGCAAAAATGACCAAAGGAACTTCTCCGTATCATAATAATAAAATTACTGAGTTGAGAGGAAAGATATTCTGTGGTTCGTGTAAGAAAACTATTACTTGGGAAAACCAAAAAGGACATTCATATGGAGGTTGCAAACAATGTAAATCTCAAATAGGTAAGGATAAGAAATACATACGCCAAGAGACCCTAGAAAACGAGCTACTTACGCATATAACGGTCATAGCGCCCCAAAACGAGCGAGTTCTAGCTGTTCTTAGTCAAGCTCTAAAAGAGAGTCATTCTAAAGAGATTGAATTTCATGATACTCAAGTAAACAACATCAACAATTCACTGGCGAGAATACAACAAAGTATAAGGACTATGTACAATGATAGACTCGATGAAAGAATTACTGCATCTGAATATGACGATAAGTTAAAAGAATTTACCCTTGATAAGGATCAGTTATTAAATTCTTTAGAAAAATTAAAGGCAGACAACACTGAATACTATCAAGTTGGATTTTTAATTCACGAGATTGCACTTAGGGCTAGAAAAATATATCTATGCGAAAAAGCAACAGTTGAAGAGCGAAGAATGCTTTTGTCCTATGCATTCTCGAACATTTCTGTTTTACGTGGAGAAATAAAGGCAGAATACACAAAATCATTCGCATTTCTTGCAG